>Ga0209475_10000148_pt1 | contig 207339 bp, 188 predicted proteins | sample tdDd471_FD_187128 | JGI IMG/M metagenome (GOLD analysis project Ga0209475, IMG submission 187128) | Marine sediment microbial communities from the Atlantic coast under amendment with organic carbon and nitrate - tdDd47.1 (SPAdes)... | ecosystem: Environmental > Aquatic > Marine > Coastal >... | reverse complement strand
ATATGCGGCTGTATCACGGCCCATTCTTCATCTGATAAATCAAAACGCATGATGTAAGTCCTCCTGAGGAGGATCGAATCACGCTTTGCTTTAAGAATTCAATAACTTGAATTGGGTTCACACCCTAGAAAAAATTTACCCATCATTGGCTCACTTATATCGGGCATCGTTGTCTTGACGCCAGCACATGCTCAAGATGGTGCAGAAGATATTCGTTCAAAAATACTCAAAGAAGGGCTCAGCATTGCTTCTGCTGACAACATCCCTGCGGCACTCAAGGACAAAACCCTTCAAGCCGCGGCGAGCACTTTGGAAGAAGAAACCAAAAACGTTGTTTCTCCCTATTTGGATTATGTCGAAACATCCGTGAGCGCAGGCGATAGCCTCAACGGTTCGACGTTTGAAATCCTCGCGCTGAAAGCCTACGACAATGGCGGAAAGGATGATGGTTTTTTCTTCAATCAGCTGAGCGCCAATTATTACGACGCGCGCAAAACCGTGAACTTAGGGTTGGGCTATCGCCAGCTGCTGGATGATCAAAAGTGGTTGGTTGGCGCAAACGCCTTTTATGATCATGAGTTTCCTGACAATCACCAGCGTTTTGGCGCAGGCGTTGAAGTCAAAAACGCCGTCTTTAAGGCAGCCTACAACCATTACAAAGGTCTGAGCGATTATAAGGCCGACCGCAGCGGCACGGATTCCAAGCCACTGGACGGTTATGATATGCGCTTGGACTTGGCGCTGCCGTACCTGCCCGGAGCCAACTTCGGCTATGACAAATTCAAGTGGGAAGGCGATGGCAACGCCAGCGACTTGAAAGGCTACAAACTGTCGTTGGGCGGCAAGCTTTCACAGTACCTTAAAGTCGATGCTGGCCGGACGTACTATGACGGCAATGCCCGCAAAGACGACAACTGGTTCAAGCTGAGTTTTCAATTGAATTTTGGCCAGTTTGATAACGAACCCTTGCTGTTCGATGTTTCAAACAGCGCTTATCAACTCACCGCGATCGGATATGAACGCTACAACCCGGTCCTGCGCGAGAACAAAATTGTAAAACAAAAGAAATTTGCAGCTACGGTTACGGGGAACTAAGAACTCATGAATACGGGTAAAATTATTTTCGGCTCTATGAGCCTGTTCTGTTTGATGTTTTCCGGCCTGACACATGCTGCTGAGAAAACGTGCGTCAACAACGATGTCTCCGTTTTGGCCAATGGCGATCACTGCTACATCACCCCTGAATATTATGGCATCACCATCTATGAAATGGGGCTCTGCACCACAGCGCCGACGGCACCGACAACAACGGCAACGGCCGACACGTCGGCCTGTGAGCTCGTCTTTCAGTCTTCAACAGGGGCCTTGGTTGAAGTTCAAAACGGACTAACGTCGGAGCCAGCCGGCACATTTACGCGACCGGCGAACGGCACCTATACCCATGGTTATATGCGTCTCAACAATACCTTCATCATCAAAGGCCGTGCCGATTTTGGCGCAGCTCACGCGACTGTGACCAACCGGTACTGTGTATCGCCAACGGCGACCACGGACAACGAGACCGGCGCGAACGGAACGTGCGCCGCCGTAGCCGGTGCGACCGCCGGTACGGTGAACACCGAACTCACGGATTTCTCGGGTGGCAGCAGCCTCAACACAACCACCGCCACCGTGGGAACGTTGACGGCCTACTTGTTGGATGCAACGCAGAACTTGGCGACGGCCGCCGAAACGACACAAGCCGGGGCTGATGGCATTCTCGGCGTCCAGCAGTTTGGCAGTGCAATCACGATCACCGATGAAACCACCACAATGGATGCCGCGATCAGAGTTTCACAAGGCATGACGGTCAGCGTAAACGGCGTGAATACCGTGAGCTTTGACAGCGGACCGTTTGTGCTCGTCTTGTCGGTTCAATAACTTACAGAACCATCTGAATACCGAATGAGCCGTTGACACAAAAAAGGTGTCAACGGCTCATTCGTGCGCGACACATATGTCGCGTTTGAAGGCTATGGCGCAAAAAAACACTTAACGTGACGTTTTTTCGCGATATGCTGCGTGCCAATTTAAGGGTCAAATACAGGGTAAGAGGAGACGCTGGTTGGCGGCTCGACAACGTCACGCGGCACGTAACGGCAACGCACATGACATCAAGCGCTCACGCGTTCTGACAGGATGGCGAAAAATCGCCGGTGACATTGCCGTTTTCATGGTGATGTTACAGCTGTTCGCCCCCTTGATCTTTTCTGGACTTGGCCTTGGCGTAAGCTCAGTGCGCGCCGAAACGCCCCCCACTTCTCTCACCTCCATCAAGTCTGTCACCGCCATTTGCACGGCAACAGGCATCATTTACGTGCCAACTGGCGACGGCCCTGGCCCCGTTCCGGTATCCGCTGATTGCCCGTTTTGTCAGCTTCAGCAACTAATCACCGCCCCGCCGCCCAGCGGGCCGACGGTGACCCTTGAACAGTTTGCGAACAGCTTGCCACGACCGCCTGCGCTTGTGGCAGAAGCGCCCCCCGCACCGTGGGCCGCCAGCGCATCGCCCCGGGCACCCCCGCTGTAATCCGATCTCTCATCATCAAATCGATTTCATCATTTTGAATGACACGTGCACGTGACGCGCGCTTGCAGCGCCGACGTTTTTCGCACGTTGAGAAAGGATATCCATGTTCAAACGGAGCTTTAAAACACCCCTCACCGGCCTTTTCACATTGATCGTGAGCACGGCTTGTGCGCTTTCACCCGCATCTGCAGCTGAGCGCGTGGCCGTCAGCGTCGCCCCGCTTCATTCGCTGGTCAGCAACCTGCTTGCCGGCGTCGATGAACCGACATTGCTGTTTGCAAACCCAAAGCAACGGCATAATGTTGTACCCGAACACAGTGAACTGGCGAAAATCGACTCCGCCAAAATGGTCGTGTGGGTTGGCCCCGGTTTCGAAACCGCATTGGCGAACCTCAAGACCATTGATCCGGCGGTGAGCCTTAAGGGTTTAACCTTGTCGTCTTCAACGCCGTTGCTGGGCGCGCCCGATGCAAACAATCCGCACCGTTCAAGCGGTATCGCCGACATGCGTTTTTGGCTCGATCCGCGACTGGCCAAGGTGGCCGTGGGACGGATCGCGCCCAATTTGGTTCGCCTTTACCCCGATCATGTCGAGCAAATCCTCGACAACGAAATCGATTTGAAAAAGCGCCTCATGAAAATGGAGCACCATTTCCGCCATGCCTTGGACACGCCCATCGGCGTGCCGTTGGATGTGCCGAAATCCGATATTCTATATCTGGCGTGGCGGTTTAATTTGAATGTGCCCAACTGTCCCACCGCCGCCGCCAAGGTCGACCATTTTTCCGCCGCCCCAGGGCGTAAGCATTACTTTCAAATGATGGACGCCATCTTGGCCGATTTGAAGGCCTGCCAAATTTAGAGCCCCGCCCCGCATCGTTGACCGGAAAGGCTCAACGACGCGGGCGTGGCCCTAAAACGTGACGCGAAAAACAATGACTTAGGCGTTTGCCTTTTTGTGGGCACCAGTTTGAAGTCGAATGTACCGTCGGCTGCGTAGTCCATAATATAGGTGCTGTCGCCGCACTCAAATTCCAGATGGGTTTCATCGTCGAAATCATTTTCGTCGCGCGCTTTTGTGATTTCGCCTTGTTGCGCGCTGACCAAATCGAACAGACCTTTCATCGACGCCTTCATGGTTCGTCTGCAGCGCCAATTCCGGGACCATATCGATATGCGTCATGTCTTTTTCGATCATCGCCGCAATGACCGCATCGATATCATTAACCAAAAGGATGCCGTATCGTTCGTACATAAGTTGGTGCCAAGCCTAGTGGTATCCGAATTGGGTCGACCCACAATCGCAAAATGTTCAGGTGGTCACGCCAAAGCGCCCCATGACTGTGTTCGCAGTTGAGTATATCTACGTCGCTTGCGTCACTGAGCGTGACGTTGGTCCGTTGAGCTCATTGTTCAGTTCACGCCGAAACACCAACTTTTGCCAACAAACCCAGCAACTGTTCGCGCTCCTGTTCACTCAATCGCGCCAGCAATTCTTCTTCCGTTTGCACATGCGACACCACGAGGTCGTCGGCAAGGGTGAAGCCGTCTTTGGTGAGGATGATCTTAAGGCCTCGTCGGTCGTTGGGGTCGCTTTTGCGCTCGATCAGGCCGCGTTTCTCCAGGCGATCGAGGCGATTGGTCATGGCCGAGGTCGACAGCATCATTTCTTTCGCCAGAGCTGAAGGTGACAACGCGCTGCCACGGCCTTGACGGCGCAGGGTCATCAGCACGTCGAAACCGGGAAAGTCCAAGCCGGTGCCCGCGAGGTTGGCGAGCACGCCTTGGCGCACCCGTTCGCTGGCGCGCCAAATGCTGCCGCACACCGCCATCGGGCTAGGGTCAATGTCCGGGCGTTCGCGCCGCCATTGCGCCAAAATGCTATCCATTGGCGCACCCGCATCAACCTCAGCACGCGTTTTCTCATCCTTCGCAATACGCTTTTTGCGTTTATCGACTTGACTCATGATGACCCTCGAGCTATTTAGTTTGACATCGAACTACTATACATCAAATATTCCGATATCATCATACCAAGCTTGCGCGACGACCGCAACACACCGCAACGGAACGAGGAGATGAACGATGCCCCAAGCCCAAACCCAATCCATAACCCCGGCGATGGATTCCCGCATCCCCGACCACCCCATTGACGCCATTTTTCAAGAGCGCTGGTCGCCGCGCGCGTTCGACGCCCTGCCAATACCGCATCCCGATCTGCTCACCGTACTGGAAGCCGCGCGCTGGGCGCCATCGGCGTACAATTATCAGCCGTGGCGGTTCGTCTACGCGCACCGCGATGATGCCTGTTGGCAAGACTTCGTCGATCTGCTGGTGCCGTTCAATGCCGGTTGGGCGCAGCATGCGTCCGTGCTGATCTTCGTGTTGTCCGACACGCTCATGGAGTTGGGCGGCGAAGCCAGCCCCGCGCACAGCCACAGCTTCGACACGGGTGCTGCGTGGGCGCAGTTGGCGCTGCAGGCCGGGCAAATGGGATATCAGGCGCGCGGCATGGCCGGGCTCGACTTCGACCAAGCACGCGAACGCCTGAACGTGGCGGAACGCTACCGCGTTGAAATGGCGATTGCGTTGGGTCGCCCCACCGCCCCCACCACCCTGTCTGAAGCGTTCCACAAACGCGACGACGAAAGCCAACGCCGTCCACTGCACGAAATCGCCTTCGCCGGATCGTTCCCCGCATAAAGCTGAAGGGTAAACCGCTGTGACCTCCCCCCGCGCCCTCGCCATTTTCACGACCCTACTGGCCCCGTGCCTGTGGGGCACGACCTACATCGTATTCACTCAGACTTTGCCGGTTGAGCACCCCTTGCTGGTGGCGGCGTTGCGTGCCCTTCCGGCAGGGGTGTTGCTGATGATGGTCGGGCCGGGTTTGCCACCGCGCGACAAGCTGGTGCCGCTGACGATTTTGGGCCTGGCCAACATTGGCTTGTTCTTCGCCCTGCTGTTCGTCAGCGCGTCGCGCTTGCCGGGCGGCGTAGCGGCGACATTGATGGCGGCACAGCCCTTGATCGTTGGATTGCTGGCGTGGCCATTGCTGTTGCGCAAGCCTCACCCAGGGCAACTGATTGCGGCGTTTGCGGGCATGGTTGGGGTCGGATTGCTGATCTTCGACCCCCGTCAAAGCATGGACGCTATCGGCGTTGTTACGGCATTGGGCGCGGCGGCATCGATGGCGCTCGGCACGGTGCTGATCGAACGCTGGGGGCGGGTCGGCACGCCCTTGGCGCTGAGCGCATGGCAATTGACCCTGGGCGGGCTGGTCTTGACCCCCATCGCCTTGGCTGTCGAAGGACTGCCGCCGATGCCCAACGGCCTCAGTGTCATAGGCTTGAGCTATCTCATACTGCCGGGCACAGCGCTGGCCTATTGGCTGTGGATTCGCGGCATCTCTAAAATCGGTGCGGACGTGACGTTTTTAAGCCTGCTCAGCCCGTTGGTGGCGACGTTGCTCGGTGCGGGGATGCTGGATGAATGGTTCAGCCAAACCCAATGGTTTGGCGGCGCGTTGATTTTGGCGTCGGCAGCAGCGGGACTGGCGCTATCGCATCGTCAAAAGAGCCCCGTCGTAGATCGATAAGGTTTGTTGACGGCGCACAGTTGAATCATTCAAACTGTCGGCCCACCCATAAGGCCGAGGCACATGCAAACAAACACGAAGTCGAAACAAGCGGCTCCCTCGCCGTTCAGACCGACCGTTCAAGCTCCCACCACCGCCCCGCGGGCAGAAACCCGGCTGGAGATTTCCGCGCTGGACCAAGCGTTGGCGTATTACCGCAACGGCGACAGCAAAAAAGCTTCGGCCAGCTGTTGGCGGGTGATCGCGCCGAGCCTTAGCCAAGGGGGGAAGGTCAAGAAAAAGCCCAGCAAGGAAGAGCAAGCCTACGTTTATTTCGTGCTCGCCCAGGCCTTTTTTAACGAACGCGATTATGAATCCACCAAAAGCGCTGTGTCGCGTTCCATCGCGCTGAACAAAAACAATCCCGGCGCGCAGGTGTTGATGGCGCGCGCGTTGGTGCATCTCGACGATTTGCCCACGTCCCTCGACACCGCACACAAAACCATCGCCATGGCACCCGGGCTGTTGGATGGTTATGCCGCACTGGCCGACACGCTTTTGGAAGCGGGCTACCCGACCAAAGCTTTGTCCGTGACCGACGATGCCCTAGCCGCCTTGCCCGCAGCGCCGATGGCCCACGCGTTGAAGGCGCGCATCTTACGCCATGTGTGCGACGACGACGCGGCGCTGGACAGTTACGCCCGTGCGCTGGAACTGGGCCCATCCGACCCAGCCGCCTTTCACGCCGCCATGGGTCACATTCACCACGATCAGGGCAATGTCGATGAGGCATTGGCGTGCTATAGCCGCGCGCTGGAAACCCGCCCGCATATGTTGGACGCCTGGCACGGGCGCATCAATGCGCTGACCACCGCCGGACAGCGTGATGAGGCCATTGCCCAGTACAAGCACGCCACCGAAACCGTGCCTGGGTACCAAAGCAAGTATTTCGACTTTCTCCACCCGCTGTTCAGTGATCCACTGCCCGCGCGCGAAACCTTGGCCGAGGCGGAGCCTGCGCCAAAGCAAGTCGCCATGGTCAACGTCATCGCGACGTTCCCGTCCTTGCCGCTGGGCGCGGCGCTGATCAAAGCCAACGTCGAACAAAAAAGCGACTTTAAGGTCAACTGCATCGACCTCAACCCGATGTGGTTCGCCGCCATCGTGGACTCTCAACGCAACAAAACCGCCGCGTTTTATTATGACGACAGCGACCAGTGCGTCGCCGCCGCCGACTTGTTCAACACCGGCGGCGATGATTTTTACGACGACAGCGTACACAACCCGCTGGCGGAAACATTCTCGCGTTATCAAAGCCTGATCAGCGACGCTTACAACGCGCAGTGCCAGTACATCTATGAAACCAACGGCCCGACGCCGTGGTACGTGGATCAATGCGCGCGCCATGTGTTGGCGGGCAACCCCGCCGTGGTCGCGCTGTCGGTGATGTTCACCCAACAGTTTTGGTTTTCCGCGTTGTTGGCGCGGCGCATCAAAGAGATCAATGCAAATGTGCTGACGGTGTTCGGCGGCGGCTTTTTCAACGAGGTGAACCTGCAAGGTTTCATCACGCGGCCTTACGTCGATCACGTGGTCCTGCACGAAGGTGAGCTGGCATTCTTGGAATTGCTGCGCGCCATCGAAACGGATGACGGGTATGACATGGTCACCGGCCTGGCGCGGTTCGATGGGGAAAGCGGCGAAACGCAAATCGGCCAGAGCTTGGAAAAGCTCAACCACGAAGACTTGCCGTTCGCGGACTTTTCCGATTTCGATCTGGACAGCTACCTGACGCCGTCGCCGGTGGTGCCGCTGATCAGTTCGCGCGGCTGTTATTGGCGCCGCTGTACGTTCTGCGATCATTTCGCCAGTTACGCCGGCAGCTACAAAACTCAATCGATTTCGCGCTGCGTGGCGGAGATCGAACATCACGCCAAAACCATCGGCGCACGGCACTTCACTTTTGTCGATGAGATGATCTCGGCCAAGCGGTTCCAAAAAATCGGCGATGAGATTTTAGAGCGCGGATTGGACATCCGTTACTTCGCGCTGGCCAAACCGACCCCGGATTTCACCCAAGAAATTCTCGATCACATGTACAAGACCGGCTGTCGCAGCATTTATTGGGGTATGGAATCGGGTTCCGAACGCTTGCTGGCGATGATGGACAAGGGCAACACCGTCGAAAGCTCGTCCAACACCTTGAACCGCGCCAACCAAGCGGGCATCCGCAATCACCTGTTCATCATTGTCGGCTTTCCATCCGAAACCCGCGAAGAGCTGGAACAAACCGTGGCGTTTTTGGATGAGCACGCCGCCGTGGTCGACAAGGTGCTCGCCAGCGGTTACGTGCTGAAAAAAGGCACCCCAATCCACGATCAGCTCGATCGCTTCGGCATCAAGAAAATTTATACCGAACGCTCGTTGTGCAACAGCAAGATCCTGCGTTACGACAGTGCCAAAGGCTTAGACAGCAAGCTCATCCACCCGATGGCGGATTACCTGCAAGCCAAGGTGTTCGATCTGCTCAGCCCGCGCGGGCCGTACTTCGGCACGCCGCGCAACCACATCATCATCGTTTACGGCAACGACGATCTGGCACCGCTGGAAAATCACAAACAGCGCCCAAGCCTGGAAAAGATTTCAGCCGAGCTGGACGCCATCACACCGACATCGACGTTCTTGCCGACGCTGAACATGACGCCGATCTGGAACGCCTAGGATTCGTTATTCGCTGTTGCGCGCCAAGCCGCGCAACCGGCGCACCACGGTTTTGAGCAAAAAGTGCAGCACCTGATCGTTTTCGGCCAACTTGCCCATGCGATCGGATAAGCTTTTTTCGGATATGCACATCAATTTGGCGGCGCTCACCGCTTTCACCGACGCCATGCGCGGCTGGTGATCGATCAGCGCCATCTCGCCGACGATTTCGCCGCGCCCCAAGGTCGCGAGATGACGGGACTCGTCATTGATAATGCGCGACACTTCCACAACGCCGTCGATGACCAGGTAAGCGGCCTTACCCTCTTCGCCTTCTTCGAACAAAACCTGCCCCGGCGCGAGTTCCAGTTCGCCTTCTGTTTGCTCGGGCGTTTGATCCGGTGATGATGGGGTTTCTTCTGGCTCCGGTTCGGGTTCGGGTTCGGGCACAGGCTCCGGTTTTGCCGTATTGGCTTTGGCCATTTTACCCAGCGACGCCGACAGCGACGTTTTAAGGTCATCGCCCAACACGCTCATACCAAGGCGTTCGCGCAATGCATCGATGCCTTGCAGGCGCTCGTCTTCTTGGACGTCTTGGGGAAACAGGTCGTAGATAGAGCGCAACGCATCCAGCAGATGCAGCAATTGCTGACGGATCGCGCCATCGTATTTCTGGCCCAAATCCGACGAGGTCAAATCCAACAACACGCCCAACCGCACCGCTTGGCTGGGCATCAAATAAAGGGCTTGGCGAATGGCGGTGTCGATGGGCAAATCCGTGCCGTCTTCGCCCAGCAAGGTCTTGGCGCGCAAGATCATCGCTTCGGCCATCTGAGGACCGCCGCTAAGCCCGGTGGGTTCGACCAAACCGCGCAGCAAGCCGACGAAGTCGGAACGATCTTTTTCCCGCCCATCCTTGGACAATGCCTGGGTGCTGCCCAGACCCTTGGATATGCGGCGCAACAAAACTTGCCGTGTGGCGTCCAGCGCATGGCGATTGAACAGTTCGTTGAGGCGCACGATATCAGGCGACATATAACCGGGCGCTTTGGTGAAACGCCCACTGACGATCGACATGTAAGTCTTCCATGCCTCAACCGGGGTGGCGAAACCACCGAACAGCTCTTCGATGGCCGCCGCGCCATCAAGAATTTCCGCAATCAGCTCGTCGGCAAAATCCAACGCGCGCTGGTCTTGCGATGTTTCCGCCAGCGCAATGGCGCGTTTGAACTTTTCGCGCCAGCCGCCGCCTTCCAGATGATTGGCCAACATGCCGTAAATGGTGCGCAGGACTTGTTTTTCACCGACCTCGTCTTCAATCAAGGCGATGGCGCGATCCAAGTCATTGCGTTCGAGAAAGTCTGCATACGCAATCAGGTCGTCGCTTTTGCGCGCCCGCGTCAGAACCTTATCGAACACCGTTTGCAGCTTGTCCAGGCGTTCCATTTTGGTCTGCCCGGTGAGCTTCGCTTGCAGCTGCGCGCCATGTTGGATGGCGGACGGGAAAAACTTATCCATCCGATCCAAGCTGCGCAAATGACCGGCATGAAACAGCAGTTCCAACATCGATAGGGAGTTTTGATCGAGATACGCGCGCATGATGCGGCCCATGGTCAGGCGCGCGGGCAAGGCATAATAATCGCTCAAGGTGGTGCAGAATTGGGCTTCGGCTTCGGGAACGATCCGCAAAGGCTTTTCGCGCCCCATATTGGCCTTTTCAAAGACCACCCGTTCCGTCGACCAGCCTTCGCGCTGCTCGGTGACGCGCACGCCGTCGTACTTACCCGCTACCAGAAGCTTTTCGGCGAATTCCATCGCGTCGTCGCGACGCGGCGAGGACATATCGATGACCCAACGCTTGCCGTTGTTGGTGAGTACCTCAAACGTACTTTTAGACCAGCCTTTCTGGACCATGGCCTTCCCCCCCGAGAACGTGTCGCATTGTGGCGTTCTTGCCCTGCGATGCCCCGTCACAGCCAACGATAATAGCAGAGGACCATTCTTGTCCTCAATATTGGCTCCCATGATGGAATCACTCTATGCTAGGCACAAATCGCCTAAATGGCACGCATTTTGTATTGCTTCCCATCATTGTAACGGAAATTGCAAAATGCACTCAATCTCGGGGAACGAACAATGGCGAAAATACTTTTGGTCGATGACGACACCAACATCCATGAAATAGTTTCCCTGTTTCTAAAAAATGTCGGTCACGATGTGACTTGCGTCAGCAGCGGTTTAAGTGGGTTGGACTATGTCGCTCACAATTCTGTGGATTTGATCATCTTGGACCTCGCCATGCCGGTCATGGATGGGGTCGAAACCTTCGACATGTTGCGCACCGATCCGAAAACCCGCGATGTGCCGATCATGATTTTGTCGGTTCATGAAGAATCCGAACTGGAAACGCGCATCTTCAGCAATAAGCGCGTCAGCTATGTCAACAAACCGGTCGATATGGATCACCTCACCACCGCCGTCGAACAGGCGCTCGGCGGTTAAAGGCTATTTCAGGGTAATAATCACCACTTCGCCGCCAGCATCAGCACGAACAAAGTCGACATTCCACCAAACGCAAAAATCAGCACACCGCCGAGAATCACAAACATCACCGCGCCATCCTTGCATTTGGGCGCGCCCCAAGATTCAACAATATTGCCGAGGTGGGATTCTTGTTCGCTGTGATCGACCTGTGACGCCGCCAAATCTTTTTGCACATCCTCAAGGCGGGTACGGATCAACGCCACGGTTTCACTTTGCTCACCGTGCTGTTCGATCAACGAGGCGAGCGCTTCTTGCAACTGCTCTTCGCGGGTCACAAGCCCGCGATCAATGGCGACCATGGACATTTCCTTTTCCTTGTTGAGACCAAAGCCAAATGAGGGGCCGGGAACGGACCGGCACGAACAATGGCGATCGATACACGTCATTATTTTACGTAAAAATACAGTAAAACAATCCACAAATCAAATGCGTTGAACTAGAACGACTCTACACTTCCCCACCCCGAGCCGCACTGCTATCCTCCCCCGGCTTGGGCAGAGACAACGACCGAAAAAGTCGGCTTAAAGGCCTGGGGTTTAAGGCCTGGGGCTTAAGGCCTGGGAAACAGGGCTGGGGGGCATAAGCACATCATGCGCAACACCATCATTGGCATTGTGATCGGCGTGGTCGTCGGGGTCATGATCGGCGCGACCGTCGTCGCCCCACGCTTGGAAGACGCCCGTCTGCAAACCGGCCCTGCGAACGTTCCCGGTGCAGAAGTGCTCGGCCTTGGCACCGACACCCCTTCGCAATCAAGAGCGTTGTCGGCTTCGCCCGCTATGCAAGCGCCCATCAAGCGTTTGCGCATCATCAGCCTTTATCCGGCCAAAACGCCGATTCTTGGCGAATTGCCGCTGCGCCTGCAAACGGCCCTGCCCGTTGCCAGCGGCGGACGCCTTGGCGTCACCGTTTATGACCCCGCCACCTTGGTCGAAGAGCAAGACACCCTCGACGCCGTAAAGTCCGGCACGGTCGAAGCCGCATTCGCCACCCCCGGCCAGTTGGCCCCTGACGCCCCCGCATTGCAACTGTTCACCGCCGTACCCTTTGGTCCCGGCGCGGAGGAGCACTTGGCATGGTATTACCACGGCGGCGGGCGCGAACTGTTTGAAGCCACAATGAAAAAACGTGGTCTACACGCAACGTTGTGCGGCGCATTGCCCCCTGCCGCATCGGGCTGGTACCGCAACCCGGTGCGCAATATCGAAGACTTTCAAGGGCTCAACGTCAGCGCCACAGGGCTTGGCGGTAAAGTGCTGGCGAAATTGGGAGCCAATGTGAAGTCCTTGAGCGCGGGCGATATTCTGTCCCAATTCGAACAAGGCCAATTGGACGGTGCTGAATATTCCCTGCCCAGCGTGGACGCCCCGATGGGCTTTCAAAAATTTGCCCGCAATTATTATTTCCCGGGCTGGCGCCAACCGGTGACCTTGTTCGCTTTGGCCGTCAACGCCCAGGTGTGGAACGAACTTCCGGATATCGAGCGCGCCGCCATCGACACGGTGTGCGGCGACAACGTCCGCCATGCTATGGTCTGGGCCGATGCCCAACAATTCGAGGCTTTGAAAGACTTAAGCCTTGCCGGCGTGCAAGTCCGTCGCTGGCCGGACGCCGTTTTACAAGCCTTGCGATCGGCATGGAAAGACGTCGCCCGCGAGCAGGTGCAAAATGATGAGGACTTCGCAAAAGCCTGGGGCTCCTTACAAAAATTCCACCGCGATTATGCTATTTGGCGCGAAATTAGCCGAACGGAGTGATGATCTGGTCAATTCCCACTTCATTGCCTATAATGTCGACCATACCGTGCGTATCGCATCTTGCGGAAGGTTGCCAAAGGGGGGGCGCATACGCTAAAAAACTGCGCACCTAAACAGGGGACGCTTCACACAAAAGACTATTGGAGATGCAAGACATGAACACCACGAAGATTCTGGCGCTTGGCGTCGCTGCTGCCATCGCCGTTTCCAGCGGTTCCGCTATGGCTAAAAGCAAGGGCGAAAAGCTTTTCAAAAAGAAATGCGGCACGTGCCACACCATGGAAGCTGGCAAGCACAAAGTCGGCCCGTCTTTGGCTGACATCGTGGGCCGCAAAGCCGGTACCACCGACTTTAAAAAGTACAAAGCTCTGAAAGGTTCCGACATCGTTTGGGACGAAGACAACCTCGACAAGTGGATCGCCAACCCGAAGAAATTCATCGGCAAGCCGACCGCTATGACCGTCAAGGTTAAGAAAGAAAAAGAACGCGACGCGATCATCGACTTCCTTCAAGGCGAAGACTAATCGCGTTTCGTTCCTTTAGGAACGAATGCAAAAAGCCCCGCTTTCATGAGCGGGGCTTTTTTTGCGCCCTTATAATTGCACAGCGATTTTTTGGATTTTTCACTTGCCTTCGTGAAAATCGAAGCTAACTTATGCTCAATGACAGGATTTGATCCGTTCGCACCATTTTCAAATTTTGGACAAACTTTGGAGATCCCCCCATGAAATCCATCCATATTGCTACCGCACTTGCATGTTTCGCCTTCTTGCCCGCCGCATCCATGGCGGATGACGGCGCTAAGCTGTTTAAAAAGAACTGCAAGAAATGCCATTCCATGGAACCCGGAAAACACACCATTGGCCCGTCTTTGGCTGGCATCATCGGCAAGCAAGCCGGCCAGCAAGACTTTAAAAAGTACAAAGCGCTCAAAGGCTCCGACATCATTTGGACCGAAGACAATTTGGATGCTTGGATCGAAAATCCGAAAAAATTCATCGGCAAAGCCACGACCATGATCGTGAAGGTCAAAAAAGAAGAACAACGCGAAGCGATCATTGAATACATGAAAGCCAACTAAGCGTTAAAGCCTGGGCGGCACCCTCGCCCCCCCGCATGTTTAAGGGCCGGTGCCAACGCATCGGCCCTTTTGCTTTGTTCCAATCGAGGTGTGCTCAAACTCGACACCCTCTTATGCCCTGGCACTTTACCCGACCCCGCCCCTGCGCGTATGATCGCGGTGCTTATTCATTTCCCACAACCGACCATAAATCTGCAAAGGGCCTGAGCGCACATGGATATTAAGGAATACATCCGGGGCATTCCCGACTTCCCCAAACCTGGAATTTTGTTTTACGACATTTCAACGCTGCTTGCGCACGCCGATGCGTGGCAAGTCGCCATGGGCCGCATGGCACGCATGGTTGGCGCATATCAGCCTGACATTTTGGTGGGCATCGAATCGCGCGGCTTTCTGGTTGCCGCCCCGCTGGCGCTGAAACTGGGTTGCGGCTTTGTTATGGCACGCAAACCCGGCAAATTGCCTGGCGGTCTGGTTTCGCACAGCTACGATCTGGAATACGGCAGCGACACCATCGAAATTCAAGACGACGCCATCCACCCCGGACAGCGCGTGGTGATCCTCGATGATTTGCTCGCCACCGGCGGCACGCTGAACGCGACCATCGATCTGTGCAAAAAGGTCGGCGGCGACGTGGTCGGCACCGCGGCGATGATCGAACTGGCGTTCTTGAACGGTCGCGACAAGCTCGACGCGCCGTTCGAAGCGCTCATCTCTTACGACGACTGACCAAACCGGAGTTTGCGCCGTGCCCGATCTCGACATCCTGCGCCAACTGGCCCACGACGTCGGGGCGGACACGGCGCTTAAGCTTTTGGGTATTTTTCAAGCCGATGCCGACAAACGCGTCGCGGCGATTGGCGATTATCTGCAAAACGACGGCGACGTTGCCGACCTGCGCATCCAGGCTCATTCCTTGAAAGGACTGTGCAACACCTATGGCGCGGTGGATGGCGGTGAAGCCGCCAAGGTTTTGCAAGAGGCCTGCGAGCAGGGCGACATTGCCGATATCCACGCCAAGGCGCAAACGGCTTTCGACACCATCAGCCAAGACATCACCGCGACCCTCAAAGCCGCAGAAATGCTCAAAGGCGCGTAGCCGTTTAAGCCTGCAGCTTTTCTTCCCAATTTTGACGCTTGCGATAAATCGTCGATGCGCTAATGCCCAGGTGTGACGCCGCTTGAGGCACATTGTCGTCGCACAGCTCAATGGCGTACTCGATGATTTGGCGCTCCATTTCATCCAAGGGACGCAAATCTTCTTTGCGTGCAGGCATCAAGCTGCCAGAGGCATCCGCAATCTGTGACATCGGCGCATGTGTCGATATCGGGGCTGTCGCGGCGGGACTGCTCGGCAGCGGCGCAACGTTGTCGACCAACTGATCCAAAGGTGCGGGCAACATCGAACTATCGACTTGCTCGCCGTCGTTCAACACCACGATGTTGCGCACCACGTTTTGCAATTGGCGCACGTTGCCCGGCCACGGATAAGCGCGAAACACCGCGCGCACTTTGGCATCGAAGCCCTTGAACGGCTTGCCCTCTTCGCCCGCATAGTCCGCCAGCAGTTTCTCCGCGATTGCCAGCACGTCTTCGTCGCGCTCGTGCAGTGCGGGCATGTGAATGGGGATCACGTGCAAACGGTAAAACAAATCTTCGCGAAAGCGCCCTTCGGCAACCTCGACCATAGGATCTTTGTTGGTGGCGCAGACAAAGCGGATGTCCACGTCTTCCAGCTTGCTGCCGCCGACCTTTTGAAAGGTGCCGGTTTGAATGAAGCGCAAAAGCTTGGTCTGTAAACTGAGATCCATTTCGCAGATCTCATCCAAAAACAGCGTTCCACCCGCCGCCCGCGTTGCAGCACCATCGCGATCTGTCACTGCGCCGGTGAATGCGCCTTTGACGTGGCCGAAAATCTCGCTTTCCATCAGGTCTTTCGGAATAGCACCGCAGTTCAGCGCGACGATCGGCTTGGATGCACGTGGGCTTTGGCGGTGAATGGCTTCGGCGCAGACTTCTTTGCCTGTGCCGCTTTCTCCGGTGATGAACACGGTTGCCTTAGAGCCCGCGGCGCTGTCGATGATGCGATACACCCGCTGCATCGCCAACGAGGAACCAATGAAACCTTGGTATTCCTGCCGATCGATATCGTTGCGATAGGTTTCGACGATCTGCGTGAGCTGCTGACGTTCCAGCACGTTTTTCAGCGTCACCTTCAAACGATCGGCGGTGAACGGCTTGACCATGAAATCGTGCGCACCCAGGCGCATCGCATCAATTGCGGTGTTGAGCGAGGCATTGGCCGTGATCACCACCACGGCGGTCGGGATTTGTTCAGTCGAGATGTGTTCCAAGATGCTCAAGCCGTCCATATCGGGCAGCATCAGGTCCAACAGCACCACATCGGGCGGGCTTTCGGCCAAAAAGGCCAACGCCTCTTTGCCGGTTTCGACATGGGTGAGATCATAAGGCTCATCTTCAAGATAAGCCTCATAGGTGCGCGCCAACGGCACTGTATCTTCCACGAGTAAAACTTTAGGCTGATCAACCATATCCATCCCCTTACTACTTTCAATATGGGGTGATGTATAATGCTTGAACACCTTTTTTTTCGCATTTTGCAAATCTTCACAAAAACAGCGCGGAAACCTTCTTCATCACGCTGGGCAGGGCGTGGCTGTCGACCTCCTGCAGTGGACACCACAAACCGTTTGTCGGCCCCGAATCCACTGAGGAATCCACAGTGACTTGGATCACCCCCAATTCCAAATGAAAGTGGGTAAAGGTGTGCAAAACGGTCTCGTCCAACACCCGCCACGGCCCTTCGAACGACTGAGCCGTCACGGCGTGCTCCGCATCGATGGCCTCGACCTGCCATTCGGTGGTGGGAAAACCGGTCATGCCGCCCAGCAAACCCTTGTCGGGGCGGCGTTCCAACAACACGTGACCGTCGGCGCGCTCGACCCAAAATGCCCAGCCTTTGCGCGTGGGCTTGGCTTTTTTCGGGGCTTTCACCGGATACGTCGTCTCGCGGCCTTGAGCGTGGGCTTGGCAATCGCCGACCCAAGGACAAGCGCCGCAGTTGGGATTTTTCGGTTTGCACACGGTCGCGCCCAAATCCATCAAGGCTTCGGCAAAATCGCCGCTGCGCCCTTGGGGCAGCATGTTTGCGGCAAAGTCGCCGACCACGGCTTTGTTCGCGGGCATCACATCTTTGATGGCGTACAAGCGGGTGAGCACGCGAATAACATTGCCATCCACCGGCGCGGCGGGACCTTGGTGGGCAATGGCGGTGATCGCGGCGGCGGTATAAGGGCCGATGCCGGGCAGGCTCAGCAAGTCTTGCTCATGGGCCGGGAACACGCCTTGGCGTTCATTCGCCACCACTTGGGCGCATTTGACCATGTTGCGCGCGCGCGCATAATACCCAAGTCCAGCCCACGCGCGCATCACGTCGTCCGTTTCGGCACGGGCCAGCGCTTTAACGTCCGGCCACTGGGTGGTGAAATGATTGAAATAAGGGATCACCGCCGCACAGGTGGTTTGCTGCAACATAATTTCCGCCAGCCACACCCGGTACGGATCGCGCGCCCCGCACGGCGCATCGCGCCACGGCAGGTCGCTGCGCCCGGTTTCGCTGAACCAAGCCAGCAGCTTATCGGCTAAAATGTGTGGAGATGTGCGAGACATGTGCGTTCAGTGTTGTTTCGGTGATTGTGCCGGGGTGCGAGGCACCATACCATATGCCCATGGCAGCAAAATCCACCACCGATAAATCGAAAAAGAAACCTCGCGGCATCAACCCCAGCGAGGTGCGCACCCGCTGGGCCAAGCCGGTCGCGCAATCGATCGACCGCTTGACCAAAGGGCTGCTTGGCAAGCACGGCTTCACCCATGGCGCCATTGCCACAAAATGGCCCGATATTGTGGGTGAGAATATGGCGCGTCACACCCAACCGGAAAAAATCGTCTTTTCCCGCGACGGTGTCACCGGCGGCACGCTGCATTTGAAAACCGACAGCGGCGCGTTCGCCACCCAATTGCAACATCAGGAGCCCCAGATCATTGAGCGCATCAATACCTTCTTCGGCTACAGAGCGGTGGTTCGCATCCAGCTCATCCAAGGCCCCCTGCCCCAAAGCAAGGCCGATCCGTTGGGTGCGCCGCCCAAACCCTTAACCGAAACCGAAGCCGAGGATTTGGCCCACACGGTCGCCCTGGTCGATGATCCGGAGATCAAAGAAGCCCTGGAACGCCTGGGCACAAGCATCAAAGGGCGGCACAAAGACGAAGATTGAGCCGCCAAATCAACACCCAGACCAACTGGGAGCCCACGTAATGGGACAGTTATCCACAATTAGTTACCGTTTTTGGCCCTCGCAACGCTTGAGCAGCGTCGGTGAGTGCCATATATTCATCAACATCTAGTGGTGCGGGAGTATCGAATGTCCACATATACCTTAAAAACGAGCCTCTTTAAAACGAAGGCCCTGAAAATCTTGACCCACGCCGCGCCGTTGGCGCTGGCGGCTTTGTTGGTCATGCCCGCCCTTGTCGCCCCTACCGGCGCACAGGCGAAAATGGCTTCGGTGCAAGACGCGCTCAGCGAAATGAGCATCGGTTCGCCCGACGCCCCGGTGACGCTGCACGAATATTCGTCGCTGACCTGCGGGCACTGCGCCAACTTCCACACCGAAACGCTGCCCGACATCAAAAAGAATTACGTCGATACCGGCAAGGTTCGCATCGTGTTTCATGATTTCCCGCTGGACAATCTGGCGTTCGCCGCCGCGATGATCGCGCGCTGCGCCGGACCTAAGCGTCATTTTGAGCTGTTCGACCGCCTGTATCACGCCCAAGACAACTGGGCGCGTTCCGACAAGCCGCGTGCGGCGTTGGTGTCCATCGCCCGGTTCTCCGGTCTCAGCATCGAAGACGTCGATCAATGCCTCAACAGCAACGAGCTGGCCAACGGCATTCAAAGCACCTCGCAGAACGCCCAGGACCTGTATTCCATCAGCTCGACGCCGACCTTTATTTTGGATGGCAAAAAAATCAAAGGCGCGCTGACCTACGACGATTTCAAAGAAGAGCTGGACAAAGCTCTCAGCGCCAAAGGGGCCAACTGAGCGCGCTCGCACTCAGTTCACTTAAGGGGAACATCACCACGTGCTGCGCTTCACTAAGCTCAGGCTTTCAGGGTTCAAATCCTTCGTCGATCCGACCGAGCTCAAAATTGAGCCCGGTCTGACCGGCGTTGTCGGGCCCAATGGGTGCGGCAAGTCGAACCTTGTCGAAGCGCTCAAGTGGGTGATGGGCGAAACCTCGGCCAAGCAGATGCGTGGCTCCGCCATGGATGACGTCATCTTTGGCGGTTCCTCCAACCGCCCGGCGCGCAACGTCGCCGAAGTGGTTTTGCACCTCGACAACAAAATGCGCATCGCACCGGCGATGTTCAACGACGCCGAAGACTTGGAAGTCGTGCGCAAGATCGAACGCGAACGGGGCTCCAATTATAAGGTCAACGGCAAGGACGTGCGCGCCAAGGACGTTCAGTTGCTGTTCGCCGACGCGGCGTCGGGTTCGCGCTCGACCGCTTTGGTCAGCCAAGGCAAGATCGGCCAAGTGATTTCCGCCAAACCCGCCGACCGGCGCGTGTTGTTGGAAGAAGCCGCCGGCATCACCGGCCTGCATTCACGCCGTCATGAGGCCGAACTGCGGCTGCGCGGCGCGGAAAATAACCTGTCACGCTTGGACGACATTCTCATCACCTTGGAAGGCCAGCTGCAAAGCTTGAAAAAGCAGGCCCGCCAAGCGACCCGCTATCGCAACCTGTCCGATCACATCCGCAAGGCCGAAGCCCTGCTGTTCCATATCCGTTGGGTCAACGCCATCGACGGTTTGGAAGTGGACCGCGAAAAGCTCAAAGAAGCCGAGACCATCGTCGCCCAACTGACCGCGCAAGTCGCGGGCGCATCCAGCGCACAAGCGGGTGCGGCGGACGTGGTGCCGAGCCTGCGCCAAGCTGAAAATGAAGCGGCGGCGGAACTGCAACGCCTGTCGCTGGCGCGCGACGGCCTGGACGAAGAAGTCAAACGCATCGAAGACGCGCGCCTGGACCGGGTTCACCGCCTGGAACAGGTCAGCCACGACATCGCCCGCGAACGCAACTTGGCCGAAGATGCGACCCAGGCCTCGCAACGACTGGCCCATGAAAAAGACGAAATCGTCGGCGCTCAAGACGGCGAAAGCGACATCATCGAAAACGCCCAGGCCGAACTGGTCGAGGCCACCGCCCACGTCGATGAGCTGGAAGAAAACCACACCCAGTTGACCGACAAGCTGGCGGCGGACGAAGCCGAACGCGCCAGCCTGACCCGTTCGGTGCAAGACCTGGAAACCCGCATCGATCAGCTGTCGCACCGCCTGCGCGAGCTCAACGATCAGCGCAAGCACCTCGAACGCGTCGCTTCGGAAACCAGCGGCCTCAACGACGCCGAAGCCGCCCTGGCCGGCGCCGAAGACGCCATCTTAGGCGCACGTGAGCACTTGGAAACGGCGGAAGCCACCGCTGCGAGCAGCCAAGAAACGTCGGAAAACGTGCGCCAGCACCTCCAAGAAGTCCGCGTCGCACTGTCGCGCCTGGAAGCGGAAGAGCAAGCGCTGGGTAAAGTCCTCGAAACCGGCGAGCCGGAAATGTGGCCGCCGATGATCGAAGCCGTGTCGGTCGAAGCTGGCTATGAAGCCGCACTAGGCGCAGCACTGGGTGAAGAGCTCGACGCGTCATCGGACGAATCTGCGCCGGTGCACTGGACCGCGCAGGACCCGTACCCCGACGCCCCTGCCCTGCCCGACGGCGCGCGGCCCTTGTCCGACGTCACCCAAGCGCCGAGCGCATTGGCGCGCAGCTTGTGCCAAATCGGCGTGGTCGATGACACCGCCACCGGTGAACGCCTGTCGCGCGACCTCAAACAAGGTCAGCGTCTGGTCAGCCGCGAAGGCGCGCTGTGGCGTTGGGACGGCTACACCATCACCGAAGGCGCGCAAACCGCCGCTGCGGTGCGCTTGGAACAGCTCAACCGCCTCAAAGACGTGCGCGCCCAGCTGGAAACCGCCGAAGCGCAAGTCGATGAAGCCGACGCCCGTGCGCTGACGGCGCGCGAAGCCGCCGAAGACGCCCGCGAAGCCGAGCGCGCCGCCCGCCAAGCTCTGCGCGACCGCGAAACTGCGCACAGTCAGGCCCGCGACCAGGTCGCGTCGATCCGCACCCAGATCGCGGAGCAAAACTCCAAGCTCGAAGCCGTGGTCAACGCCGCCGAGACCCTGGAACACGATATTTCAGAGGCCAAGGAGCAATGCGTCGAATCGCAAATGGCCCTGGGTGAGCTGCCCAACACCGAACTGGCCCGCGAACAGGTCATGCGCGTGCGCGAAGAATTGGCCGACAAGCGCACCATCCAAGTCGAACGCCAAGGCATTTTCGCCGGGCTCAAACGCAACGCCGAAGAACGCGCGCGGCGGTTGGCCGATATCGAACGCGAATTGGCGTCATGGACGGAACGTTCCGAAGGGGCGGCGCAACGCATCGCCGATCTGGATGATCGCACCGGCCAAATCCGCGTTGAACTGGAAGAACTGGCCCAGCGCCCCGAAGAGATCAAGCAAAAGCGCGTCGAACTGCTCGACTTCATCGACGCCGCCGAAGCCAAACGCCAAACCGCCGCCGATCAGTTGGCGGTGGCCGAAGGCAAGCTCGCCGAAACCGACAAAGGCCTGCGCGAAGCCGAAAGCGGCTTGGCCTTGGCGCGCGAAACTCGGGTGCGCATCGAAGGCGCGGTCGAACAGGGCAAGCAAGCGTGCTCATCCATCGCCGAACGGGTCAAAGAAAAGCTCGATTGCGGCCCCGACGACCTCGCCGCCGTGGCCGAACTGGAAGACGACGCCACATTGCCCGACGAAGAAGCCATGGAACGCAAGGTCGAACGCCTGGGCCGCGAACGCGACACCATGGGCCCGGTCAACCTGCGCGCCGAAGACGAATCGCGCGAAATGGGCGAACAGATCGAAACGCTGGAAAACGAACGCGGCGATTTGATCGAAGCCATCGAAAAGCTGCGCCGCGGCATCAACGAGCTCAACCGCGAAGGCCGCGAACGCCTGCTGGCGTCGTTCCGTGAGGTCGACAAACACTTCCAAGAGCTGTTCGTGCGCCTGTTCGGCGGCGGTCAGGCGCATCTGAAGCTGATCGAAGCCGACGACCCGCTCGAATCGGGCCTCGAAATCCTCGCCAGCCCGCCGGGCAAACGCATGCAGGTGCTCAGCTTGCTGTCGGGTGGTGAGCAGGCTTTGACCGCCACCGCGCTGCTGTTTGCGGTGTTTATGACCAATCCGGCGCCGATTTGCGTGCTCGATGAGGTCGACGCGCCGCTGGATGACGCCAACGTCGACCGTTTTTGCACGATGTTGGAAGAAATGGCCGCATCTGGCTCGACCCGCTTTATGATCATCACCCATCACCGCATGACCATGGCCCGCATGGACCGCCTGTTTGGCGTCACCATGTCGGAACGCGGGGTCAGTCAATTGGTCAGCGTAGACCTTGAAGAAGCTGAAAAATTTCGCGAGTCGCCCTAAGGTCGAAGAACGAATTTCAGAACGTTCTAATATACACTGTATTATCAGTCACTTATATTAGAGATTGCTGCGCTTGACAGCTTCCAACACATAGCTATGATGCCCCCGCTTCCGGCCCACAGTCTGATGACTATAGGGCTGGCTATCGCGAAGGCACATGAGGGTCAAAAATGACGGACCACGATCCTGAGCGATCATTGCAAGCAAAAGGCGACGATCTGAGCAAGCGTTTGCGCAAGGCGCGACAGATCGAACTGGGCACAGCCCGTAAAGAGCCGAAGCTGAGCAATGAGAAATCCGGCCTCGGACAGGCCTTTCGCATGAGCACCGAGCTGATCTCGGCGCTTTTGGTGGGGGTCGGCTTGGGTTGGGGGCTGGACCACCTGCTTGGTACGAAGCCTTGGATGATGATCATCTGCATCTTCCTCGGCGGCGCGGCGGGCATTTTGAACGTCTACAACACGGCCATGCGCATGGCGGATGATGTGAACGCAGACTTGAAGGAAGAATTGAAGGAAACCGGGACTTCTGGCGCAACAAATGGGAACGAAACCGATCCAGATGGTCGGCAAGGCCCCAAAAAGTGACGAAAACGCCAATTTTCCAGCCTCGGGGGCTTGCCCTCACCCTTCAAGACGGTTAGGAAAGGTGCGCATTTTTAAATGTGCTCTAAATTGACCGAATGAAATGATGCGGGCCGGGCCCTAGACAAGGGCCAGGACCGTTAAACCGAAGATAAATACGCAACCTGATCAGGCGGACATACGACGTGGCAGATCCAATTGCACAATTTAAAATCAAACCTCTGGTCGAGATCAGTCTTGGCGGCGTAGATGCCTCCATCACCAACGCCAGCGCCTTTATGGTGCTGACCGTGGTCTCCATCACGGCGTTTTTGGTCATGGGCATGCGCGGTCGCGCTTTGGTTCCGGGCCGTTGGCAATCGATGGCGGAACTGAGCTACGAATTCGTCGCCGGACTTTTGCGCGACAATGTCGGCACCGAAGGGCGCAAATATTTCCCGTTCGTGTTTTCGCTGTTCATGTTCATCTTGTTCGCCAACATGATCGGCCTGTTGCCCTACAGCTTTACCGTCACCAGCCACATCATCGTGACGTTTGCCTTGGCGATGACCGTGTTCATCATCATCACGATGGTCGCCATTGCGCGTCACGGCTTTAAATTCTTCTCTTACTTCGTACCTTCCGGTGTGCCGATGGCTGTGATGCCGTTGATGGTGCCGATCGAGATTATCTCTTATCTCTCGCGCCCGGTCAGCCTGTCGGTCCGTCTGTTCGCCAATATGATGGCCGGTCACACCATGATGAAGGTGTTCGCCGGCTTTATCGTGCCGCTGGGTGTCGCGGGTGTCTTGCCTTTGGGCATTGACGTCTTGATGGTCGGCTTTGAATTTTTGGTCGCATTCTTGCAAGCATACGTGTTTACGGTCTTGACCTGCTTGTATCTGCATGACGCGATCCACCTGCACTAAGTTCGCAGGAAACCCACAACACTAAACTCAACCTCAGTTCACGACGAACGAGCATAAGGAATTGAACCATGGAACTCGAAGCCGCAAAGATGATTGGTGCTGGTCTGGCTGTTATCGGCCTGGGTGGCGTTGGTGCCGGTATCGGTAGCATCTTCTCGTCCCTGATCAGCGCGATCGCCCGCAACCCCGCTTCCGAAGGCAAAGTCTTCGGCCGTGCCATCTTGGGCTTCGCCCTGGTTGAAGCGGTTGCGTTGTATGCGTTGGTCATCGCAATGCTGATCCTGTTCGTATTCTAATCAGGTTCCCGGTTATCGGCGGCGGAGCTTGTCTTCGCCGCCACGCAACCTAGACCATTAGAGTTAACCAACAGGCAGGAGCCCGCTCATGCGGATTCTGAATTCAACAATTGCTGTCAGCACCATCGCGATTTTGGGCGCAACTGTCGTTGCTTCGCCCGCGTTCGCTGCCGGTCTGCCGCAATTGGACCCAAAGAACTTTTCGTCGCAGCTGATCTGGCTGACCATCACGTTCGTCGTTTTGTACGCGCTGATGGCCAAGGTCGCTTTGCCCAAAATCGGTGAAGTCCTGGAAGAACGCCAAAACAAGATCGACGACAATCTCGCCAAGGCAGAAGAGCTGAAGGCTCAGTCCGACGCCGCAGCCCAAGCATATGAAACGTCCCTTTCCGACGCCCGCGCGAAGGCCCATGATGCCATCCGCGAAGTGAAAGAAAAGGCCTATGCCGAAGCCGCCGAGCGTCAGGCCGCACTGAACGCCGACCTGCAAGGTAAGATTGCTTCCGCCGAACAGGCCATTTCCACGGCCCGCGACGCAGCCATGTCCGGCATCACCGATGTGGCGACCGACGTTGCCGCAAGCGCCGTTGAAAAGCTGATTGGCGACGCGCCGAAAGACGCCACCGTCACCGCAGCCATCGACGCCGCGCTGAAAAACCGGGCGTAGGGAGAGACGCACATGCTGATCAGCCAAGCCCACGCAGCCACCGAAGCCGCACAAGCGGTGCCCTGGTATCTGGACACCACGTTCTTCGTTTCCGTGGCCTTCGTCTTGTTTTTTGTCTTCTTCGGCAAAAAGCTCTTTGGCGCCATGAACGCCGGCCTCGACGAACGCTCGCAGAAAATTCAGGACTCGATCGAAGAAGCCACGCGTCTTCGTGAAGAGGCTCAGGAGCTGCTCGCATCTTACGAAAAGAAGCAGCACGAAGCCCTGAAGGAAGCCGAAAGCATCGTCACGGCCGCCAAGGATGAGGCTCAGCGCCTGTCCGAGGAAGCCGCCGAGCAGCTGGAAGCCAGCCTCAAGCGTTCCGAACAGATGGCTCAAGACCGCATCGCTCAGGCCGAAACTCAGGCCATTGCCGAGGTTCGCACCCTGGCCGTGAACATCGCCATGGAAGCCACCAAGAGCATCCTTGCCAGCGAAGTTTCCGACGCCAAGGCAGACGCCCTGGTCGATGACGCGATCAAAAATATGGACGGCAAGCTGCACTAAGCGCGCCTTACATACCCAAATTCAAAAGGCCCCTTCCTAAGTGAAGGGGCCTTTTTTCGTATTACGGGTCCCGTGCGATCAAAGGCAGCCGTTTTGGCGCGCCGTTTCAATGTCGCAGACATCTTCCAGATACGACAGCATGGTCTGAACCACTTTCATCAGTTGTTGCGCCGATACATCGATGTGATCGATGTATTCCTCATGATCCACATCTAAATCCGGATACTCTTTAGCCAGTTTGATCGTTTGCGTAAACCCAAGGATCGCCGTCAAAGGCGTGCGCATTTCATGGCTCATATACGACAGAAATTCGGCATGCCCGGCGTCTTTGACCGGCGCTTTGGCTAAACGTTTGCGCAGATCGACACTGCAAAATTTTGTACACGGGGGAAATTGATTTTCGTTTTTTTGATCGCTGAGCTGAGCGGGGTACAACATGACAATCATCCTCATTTCTATGGGCGGAACTCCATACCCAAAAGGCTAGATGAGGATGTTTGCGTTTATGTGACGCTGTGAAGAAACAACCGTGGGGTATGCGGAACCAATTTATGACGTACTAAAGTCGATCCATTCTTGCTCGCTGAGCACCTTCAGGCCTAGCTCTCGGGCCTTCTTTTCCTTGGCCCCCGCACCTGGTCCCACGACCACGAAATCGGTTTTTTTCGACACCGATCCCGACACCTTCGCGCCCAAGGCCTCGGCCTTGGCTTTGGCTTCGCCGCGGCTCATGGTTTCCAGGCTGCCGGTGAACACCACGGTTTTGCCCGCGACCGGCGAGCCTGCCGTGTCGGGTGCGTCGAAGTCTTCGACCGTGACGCTGGACAGCAAGTCATCCAGCACTTGCGCGTTGTGCGGTTCGGCAAAAAACTCAACGATGTCCTTAGCCATACTGGCGCCGATGCCGTCGATGCTGAGCAGTTCTTCCAAAGCTTCCGACCCCACCACCCGTGCGGCATGCATGGCCGCGCGCAATGCCGCCATCGAACCATATTGCTTGGCCAACAGGCGTGCCGTCGCTTGACCGACTTGCTGAATGCCCAGCGCAAACACAAAGCGCGGCATTTCGATGGTGCGCTTGGCGGCGATGGCGTCGATCAGGTTTTGGATCGATTTGTCTTTCCAGCCTTCGCGTCCCGTTAGCATTTCGGGACGTAGGCGGAAGATGTCGCCCGGCGTTTTAATCAAGCCGTCGTCATAAAACGCCACCACGTGCTTGCCGCCCAGGCCTTCGATGTCGAACGCGTTGCGCGACACAAAATGTTTGAGCCGTTCGTGCGCCTGCGCCGGACATACCAGCCCGCCGGTGCAGCGCGTCGCGGCCTCGCCCTCTTCGCGCACCGCGTGGCTGTCGCACACCGGGCAGGTGGTGGGAAAGACAAAGGTCGGGCGATCTTCCCGCCCGCCATCGTCGACCACTTCCAACACTTGGGGGATCACATCGCCAGCGCGTTGAATGCGCACGTGATCGCCGACGCGAATGTCGAGATCGCGGATATAATCGGCGTTGTGCAAGGTCGCGCGGCCCACCACCACACCGCCCACCGTGATCGGCTCAAGCTCCGCCACCGGTGTGAGCACCCCGGTGCGCCCCACTTGGATGGTGATGTCGTTGATGATGGTGACGGCTTTTTCAGCAGGAAACTTATGCGCAATCGCCCAGCGCGGCGCGCGTGACACAAAGCCGAGACGTTCTTGCCAATCTAAGCGATTGACCTTGTAGACCACCCCGTCGATATCGTAATCGAGCTCTGCACGGTGCGTTTGAATGGTGTCGTAATGGGCCAATATCTCATCAATGCCGTCACACACGCGGGTGAACGGATTGACACTAAAGCCCCAGTCTTTGAGCAGCTCGATAAACGCGCCGTGGGTATCCCACGCGGTGGCGCTGACCTCACCATAAGCATAAGCAAAAAACTTCAACGGTCGTTTGGCGGTTATCGATGCGTCCAACTGGCGTAGCGATCCGGCGGCGGCGTTGCGCGGGTTGGCGAACACCTTTGCATCCTGCTCTTCTTGGCGTTCGTTGAGAGCTAAAAAATCCGCCTTGGACATATAGACCTCACCGCGTACCTCAAGCACGTCGGGCACACCGTCCGGCAACGCCTGGGGAATGTCGGTGACGTGGCGCGCGTTGGCGGTGACGTCTTCGCCGACCATGCCGTCGCCACGGGTCGCGGCTTGCACCAGCTTGCCGTGCTCATAGCGCAGCGATATGGACAGGCCGTCGATCTTAGGCTCGGCGACCATGTCCAACACGGTGTCGGGATTGTCGCTAAGCTCTTTCAAAAACCGCCGGATGCCGTCGATGAAATCTTGCAGTTCTTCTTCGTCGAACACATTGCCCAGCGACAGCATCGCCTTGGCGTGCTTGATTTTGCCAAACCCCGACGCGGGCGCGGCGCCGACCCGATGCGTCGGGCTGTCGGGGCGCACTGAAAGCGGAAAGCGCGCTTCGATGGCGGCGTTGCGTTGACGCAGCGCATCGTAATCCGCGTCGCTCACCGTCGGCGCGTCGTCTTGGTAATAACGCTGATCGTGTTCTTTGATTTCGCGCGCCAGGGCTTCCAGCTCGGCGTCGGCTTCGACCGAGGTCAGGTCTTCGACCGCAATCGAACGCAAATCGGAACTCATTCGGCGGCTCCGCTGAGCAGGCTTTGAGCAGCCGCGCGGGCTTCGGACGTGACGTTCGCGCCCGCCAGCATGCGCGCGATTTCGTCGGCGCGCTCAGCCGTTGTCAGCGTCGTGACGCTGGTGCGTACAGCACCGCTGTCTTCCATTTTCGACACATGCCAGTGCGCTAACCCACGCGCGGCGACTTGCGGGCTGTGGGTGACGACCAGGACTTGCACGTCTTCGCCCAAACGCGCCAGACGCTGGCCCACCGCATCCGCCACTGCGCCACCGATGCCGCTGTCGACTTCATCGAACACCAACGTCGGCACCGGGTCCGATTGCGCCAACACCACTTTCAGCGCCAGCATGAACCGCGAAAGCTCGCCACCCGATGCGATCTTGCCCAGTGGACCTGCGGGCGCGCCGGGGTTGGTGGCGACTTCGAACGCCACGCGGTCCCAGCCGGTTTCGCCCCAAGTGTCTTCTTCCGCGCTGGTGGTGATGGTGGTGCGAAAATCCGCAGCACCCAGTCTCAACGGCTCAAGCTCGATGCCCACGGCCTTATCCAAGCCGGTGGCGGCTTCTTTGCGCGCTTGCGACAAAGTCGCGGCAATTTCGGCGTAGGCACCGCGCGCTTGGGCTTCGGCGCGGGCCAGTTCTTCCAAACGCTGGCCGCCGTCTTCGATGCCTTCCAACTGCTTGGACAGCTGGGCATAGAGATCGACCAAATTGACCACATCGACGTTGTGTTTGCGGGCCAAGGCGCGCAACGAAAACAGCCGTTCTTCGACCTGTTCCAAGTGACGCGGGTCCAGATCGACGCGCCCGGCGGCGATGTCGAGCTCATTGATCGCGACGGACACCTGTTCCGCCGCACCGTCCAAGGCTTTTAAAGTGCCGTCCAAGATGCCTTCGGCTTTTTCCACCGCCGGTTCCAGCGCACGCAAGGCGTCGCGCAGCATGCGTTCCACCCCGTGGCCGCTGTCGAGCGCCTTGTTGGCGGCGTTCATGGCGTCGATGAGCTTTTCGCCGTGCATCAGCATCTGGCGTTCATTGGCGAGGCGTTCTTCTTCACCCGCTTCGGGGTTCAGTGCGCGCAGTTCTTCGACCGCGTGGCGCAGGTATTCTTCGTCGCGCTGGGCGGCTTGCAGTTCTTCTTCGGCGCGTTTGCGTTCCATCGCCACGCTGCGCCACGCCTGATAGGCTTTGGCGACCTTGGTGCGCAATGCGCCATGCCCGCCATGGGCGTCGAGCAAACCGAGGTGGGTGGCGGAATTGAGCAAGCGCTGATTGTCGAACTGGCCGTGCACTTCGACAAGTTCTTCACCGACTTGGCGCAACAGGCCGACGCTGACGCTTTGATCGTTGATGAACGCCCGTGAACGTCCATCGGTGCCCAAGGTCCGACGCAGCATCAACGGCTCCCCCGCGATGCTGAGGCCGTGCTCATTCAATTGCGCGAAAACGGGATGATCCGGGGTCAAATCGAATTCGGCGGTGACCACCGATTGCTCGGCGCTGTGACGCACCAAGCGGGCTTCGGCGCGCGCGCCCAAAGCAAGCCCCAGACTGTCGAGCAAGATCGATTTACCCGCGCCGGTTTCGCCGGTGAGCACGCACAGCCCCTGACTGAAATCGAGTTCCAGTCGTTCGATCAACACCACATCACGGATAGACAGACGGCTCAGCATTGACGCTCGATCCTTTTGGCTAGCCTCGCGCTCAAAGCGCACTCACCAAACCTTGTACCAGGGCTCTTCTTTCGGCGCTTTCACGCTGGGGTCTTCCAACAACGCGTAGGCGTCCAGATACCAGCTGCTGTCGGGGAAATTGTGCCCCAGCACCGCACCGGCTTTATTCGCTTCGGCGCGCAGGCCCAACGCCAAATAGCTTTCCACCAAGCGCAGCAACGCTTCGGGTGTGTGGGTGGTGGTTTGGTATTGCTTGACCACCGCATCGAAGCGATTGATTGCCGCCAGATACTGGCCCTTGACCTGATAATAGCGGCCAATGTCCATTTCCTTACCCGCCAAGTGATCGTAGGTCAGGTCGATTTTGACCTTGGCGTCGCGGGCATATTGGCTGTCGGGATACCGCGTCGAAAGCTCTTTAAGAGTTTTCAGCGCCAGTTCCGTCATCATCTGATCGCGACCGACATCGGAAATTTGCTCGTAGTAGCAAAGCCCTTTGAGGTAATACGCGTAATCGGCATCTTTGTTGGACGGGTGCAACTGGATAAAGCGGTCCAAAGACACGATGGCTTCGTCGTATTGGTTCGCCATGTACAGGCTGTATGCCGCCATCACCTGCGCTTTGCTGGCCCAGTTTGAATACGGGTGTTGGCGTTCAACCTCATCGAACTTGGTCGAAGCGTCTTTGTACTCGCCCTTTTCCAAGGCATCGACGGCGACATTGTAGAGCTTTTCGACGGCCTCTTCTTGGTACTCTTCGTTGACCACCGAATTGGTGTCGGCACAGCCCGCAAGCGCCAGCGTTCCAACCACCAGCGAGGTGATCGTCAGCCTACGAACGGTCGAATTCAGCGGTGAAGCCATGGGGGCGCTTTCTTTCCAATGCGTGTCCAAAACAAGGCCCTCAGCGGGCTTAAGTCGGGGCGGATTATATCACGCGATCGCGCACCTCTGTCCAGCACCCCGGTTGAGCTTTTGACATATCACAAAAGTGGGAGAAAACCGGGGTGAAATGAAGGAAAAAGCGCACCGATCAGCCAAACGCAAACGCGCCCGGCGGTGTGCACGGGCGCGAATCGGAACATTTGGTGAATGTAGCGGTTAACTTTATGCCGTGGCGGGGCTGGCCGCGACGGTGCCTTTGGCCCACGACGCGCCTGCTGCGGCGGGACGCTGAGTTTCTGCGCCCATGTCCACAATCTCAAAATTCGCCGGATCTGAGAACAATTCGCGCAGCAACTGATTGTTCAGCGCGTGGCTGGACCGGCTGGCGGCGTAGTGGCCCATGAGGGTCGCACCGGCGAGGTACAAATCGCCAACCGCATCGAGAATTTTATGGCGCACGCATTCGTCATCGAAGCGCAGGCCGTCTTCGTTCATGATTTTGTCGCCGCTGACGACCACCGCGTTGTCCAGAGAGGCCCCTTTGGCGAGGCCCGCGGCCCACAGCGCCTCAGCTTCGTGCAAGAAACCAAAGGTCCGCGCACGGGCAATTTCGTTTTTAAACACGCCGTCGGTCAAATCGACGGTCATGTCTTGGCTGCCGATCACGGCGTTGTCGAAATCGATGTGGAAATCGACCGAAAAAACATCGGCGGGCGTCAACGTCGCGGACTTATCGCCATCGACGATGGAAACGGTTTTGAGAACGCGGATCGCTTTGCGCGGGGCGTCCTGTTCCGTGGTGCCGGCGCAATCGATCAAAAACAAAAACGGTGCGGCGCTGCCATCCATGACGGGCACTTCGGGGCCGCCGACTTCGATCACGGCGTTGTCGATCCCCGCACCGGCCAGTGCGGCCATCAGGTGTTCGACCGTGGCGATGGTCTTCATCTCGCCATCAACATCTTTGGTGCCGATGGTGGTGCACAAGCGGCTGTCGCAAACGCTGTCGTAAGACGCCGGAATTTCCGCGCCGCCGCCAGCCAAATCGGTGCGCCGGAAAACGATGCCCGTACCCGCATCCGCCGGATGCAAAGTCATGGAAATCTTTTCACCCGAATGCAATCCGATGCCGGTGCAGCTGATGGCGCTTTTCAACGTCTTTTGCTTTATCACGCTTGATACCCCTTGGCCTCGTCTGTTTTTGTCGACAAGACCTTTTTTGTGTTCGTGGCCCTTATGGGTTATCCCTTGAGGACCATCCGCTCAAACACCCCAATGAGAAAGAGCGCTTCAGTTATGGGTTTACCACCCTCACCTGAAGCGCTCAAATCAAACAGTGTTACCTTTTGTTACAGGTTTCACCGTGTGTAACTCTTTAAAAAACCAGACTTAATTCGCCTGACGACGAAGGAACGCCGGAATGTCCAAAAGGTCCTCTTCGGTCTGGCTGGGCTGCAAGCGTTCTTCGGGATCAAGGCCGCCCAAGGTCGGCTCTTCACTCGCGGAGGTACGCAGCTGCGTCGAAGGTGTCGATGGCGGTGTTGCCGGGCGCGGCGCTTCGGCTTTTTCCACCTTGGACTGACCGAACATGGACACTTTGCTCTTCGCACCGCCGGTCACCCGTTCAAACAGGCTCGGCCCTTTGTTGATGGTGGATTTTTGCGGTTCTTCCGTCACCCCGCCGTTGACCATCGCGGCTTCGGCCATGGGATCAATGGCAACCTCATCAGCTTGTTCGTTCTGCGCAGGCGCGGGCGGGATGAAAGCATCTTCGGCCCCCATCGACGGCATGCCGGCAGGAGCGGAGAAGCTCGCCGGGATACGTCCTGGTTCGGGTGCGCCCATGTCTTCTTCATCGTCCAAGCTTGCCGCTTCAGCAGCGGGTTGCTCGGTTTGGGAAAAATCAGGGCGTTCGCTGGCCGGTTCGGGCAAGTCCAAATCCATCGTTTGCGGCGCGGGTGTCTCTTCGACAACCATCACCGGATCATCGACCGGATCGTGTTCGGGTGTGTCATCAACCGTATCCGTCATGGTTTGCGTCAGAATTTCGGCAACACTCGGCTCGGTTTGAACTTCGGCGACTTCCAGTTCGACCGTGGACTCTTCCACTGCGGGTGTGGTGATGTTAGACACCGCGTTTTCGTGCACATTCAACACAGCCGGTTCGGGACGCGACATACTTTCAGAATCGATACCGGTGGCGACCACGGAAACCCGCATGCGACCTTCCAAGGTGTCGTCGAAGGTGGAACCGAAGATGATGTAGGCGTCTTCTTCCACTTCCGAACGGATGCGATTGGCGGCTTCATCGACTTCGAACAGCGTCATGTCGGAACCGCCGGTGATGTTGATCAGCACGCCGTTGGCCCCCGCCATCGAAGTGTCGTCCAACAGCGGATTGGAGATCGCGGCTTCAGCGGCATCCAGCGCCCGGCGTTCGCCTTCGGCTTCGCCGGTGCCCATCATCGCCTTGCCCATTTCGCTCATCACGGAACGCACATCGGCGAAATCAAGATTGATCAGGCCGGGCATCACCATCAGATCGGTTACGCCACGCACGCCAGAGTAGAGCACATCGTCGGCCATTTTGAAGGCGTCGGAGAAGGTGGTCTTTTCATTGGCAACACGAAAAAGGTTCTGGTTGGGAATGATGATCAAGGTGTCGACGTACTGCTCAAGCTCTTCGATGCCGCGCTCGGCAATGCCATAGCGATGACGGCCTTCGAACTGGAACGGCTTGGTCACGACACCGACCGTCAGCACACCAAGGTCGCGTGCGGCGCGTGCGATCACTGGTGCAGCACCGGTGCCGGTACCGCCCCCCATGCCCGCGGCGATGAACACCATGTGCGAACCTTTGAGCTGTTCGTTCAATTCATCGATGGTTTCTTCAGCCGCCGCGCGTCCGATTTCCGGTTTTGAGCCAGCGCCCAATCCCTGGGTCAGGCCGGTGCCCAACTGAATGCGACGATCCGTCGCGGCGGCGGATAGCGCCTGCGCGTCGGTGTTGGCGACGACAAACTCAACCCCTTCGAGCTGGGCATTGATCATGTTATTGACGGCATTGCCGCCCGCCCCACCGACACCGACAACGGTGATCCGCGGCTTCAGTTCGATAGCCTCGTCTTGGGGTACGCTTAGATTGATGCTCATGGCTCAGCTCCACACTCCGCTCGTTTCTCTATTAGTGGCCAAAAAGCCTTAAAATTTAGTAACTTTTCGAGATGATTCGGCCGATTCGATTTATCGAGTCCTTCCTGAGTCCTTGATCGTTTCTGACTCGGTTACTGACTCAGTACTTTTACGCTTAGAAATTATCCCGCAACCATTGACTTATGCGTCCCAAACGGGTGCCGGATTGTTCTTTGGGCCTATAGGTTCGGCCCGTCAATTCGCCTGCAGATTCAAGGCTGTGGCTGATCAATCCCGCGCAAGTGGTAAACTGCGGGCCGGACGAGGCCTCGGCCATTCCCTCCAAGTAACGCGGTTTCGCCATACGCACCTGGGCCTTGCCCAAGATGTCACCGGCCATTTCACGCACGCCTGGCAACAAGCTTGCGCCGCCGGTCAAAACCACGCGCGGGCCGGAAAGCTTTTCAAACCCCGCAGCGTGTAGACGGTCACGCACCAACTCAAACGTTTCTTCGATGCGTGGACGAATGATCCCCACCAACATCGAACGCGGCACCGGATTGGTTTCGCCGGTTTGCTCTTCACCGATCAGCGGCACCTTGATGACTTCCAGATCGTCGCTCGGCGACGGCATGCAGTTTCCGTATAGGGTTTTCATGCGCTCAGCATGTTGCACCGGCGTGGATAGCCCGCGTGCGATGTCGTTGGTGACGCTCGCACCGCCAACCGGAATGCAATCGGCGTGCACCAGTTCGCCGTCAAAAAAGACCGAAATGCTGGTGGTGCCGCCGCCCATATCGATCAGCGTAACGCCCAGCTTCATTTCATCTTCGACCAACGCCGACAGCGCGCTGGCGTAAGGGGCGACGACCCGGCCTTCGACGTCCAGGTGACAACGGTGCAAGCAGGTATCGATGTTGCGGATCGCATTGATCGACGCCGTGACCACATGCAGGTTCACGCCCAAGCGATCGCCGAACATGCCGCGCGGGTCGCGCACGCCCCGGTTGCCGTCGATGGAATAGCCGACCGGAATGGAATGCACGATTTCTTGGTCTTCGGGCAATTCACTGGCCAAGCGGTTGGCGTCGAGAATTTTGCGCAAATCCTGATCGCCGATCTCGTGGCCGGAGATACCGATGTCATACGCCACCAAACGCGATTTGAACACCGGACCGGACAACGCCACGTTGATGGCGTTGACGTTGGCGCCAGCCATTTCTTCCGCCGCACCGACAGCCGCACGCACGGAGGCTTCGGCCTCATCCATATCGACGATCGCGCCATTTTTCACACCACGCGATGCGTGATGACCGATGCCGATCACACGCGGCGGGCGCGTGCCTTCTTGGCGCGCAATCAGGCACGACACTTTGGTGGTGCCGATATCCAATGCGGCGACGAGGCCGTTTCTCGGTTTGGGTTGCGGTTGACCGCGATGCATCTTTTAAGTTTCCCCTTCTGGGAGCTTCGCTTAACCTAAGTTTCTTAAATGAACGTTTCGATTGGCTTAAATTCTTTATCGATCATTACGTTTCTTGTCCGGGGTTCGGTTTCGGACGACGCAGCGCATTGGGGTTGCGCCGCACGATCACCCGATCGGGCACACGCAAATCCAACACCCGCACGTCACGGCCCAGAACACCGCTTTGTTCTTCAAACGCCGCCAAGCGCGCCAGCGCCTTGGGCGCATCGGCTTCGGGCAAGCGCACATTGATGCCGCCGTCCAGCGACAGGTCCCAGCGCCGCCCGCCAACCCGCACCGCCGCCTTGACCAACGACTTCAGTTCGGGCTGGGTTTCCAACAGTTCCAACAAGCCGCCGATATGATCGGGGGCATCTTCGCCGACCACGTGAATGAGGTTGGCAAAGCGGCTCAACTCATCGCGGATGATCACCACGCCATTGTCGTCGATCAGTGAAAACTGACCTTGGTTCTGCCACAGCGCCATTGGGTGGCGTTCGATGATGCGCACCACCAAGGTGTCGGGCAGCAAGCGTTCGATACGCGCTTGCAAAACCCACGGCAAAGCCTCGATCCGTGCTTTGGCGGCTTGGAAATCGTAGGTCAAAATCGGCGTGCCGCGCGCGATGCCCATGGCTTCGAGCAGATCGCCACGCGTCGTCTCACCGCGCCCGGTGACCAAAACGTCTTGCACAGTGAAACCCAAATCGGCAGAGCTTTTGACCGCCATCCACTTGGTCGCATTGAGCGCATTTTCCACATGCCCGGATTTCCACAGCCATGTACCGCCGCCGCCGATCAACGCAAGTCCTAAGACCGACAGCGCCGCAATCGTTTGCGGACGACGCCACAGCGGCACCACGCGTTTGCGCCGCGGTGTCGAGGCAGGTTCTAAATCGTGTTCAAGATCGGCGTTTTCTCCGCCGCCCCTGTTGGGCTTAAACCGTGTCAGCATTTTCTTCATGCGTCACACTCCGCGTTTTCAACCATCCAACTGACCAGCTCTTCAAAGCTGATGCCCAAGTGCTGGGCTTGTTCGGGAACCAGCGAGGTCGGCGTCATGCCGGGCTGGGTGTTCACTTCCAAGATGTAAAGTTCTTCACCGTCATATCTGAAATCGGCGCGACTGACACCGCGACAGCCCAAGGTATCGTGGGCCAACTTGGCCAGGCGCAGTGCTTCGTCATACACCGCGGGTTCGATATCGGCGGGCACGTGATGGCGCGAACCGCCGTCGACGTACTTGGCGTCGAAATCGTAAAAATCGTGTTCGGTAATGATCTCTGTCACCGCCAAGGGCTTGTCGCCCATCACTGCGACGGTCAACTCGCGACCGGGGATGAACCGTTCCACCATCACGGTGTCGCCGTAAGGCCAACTTTCGTGCGCGAACGGCAAATCATTTTCGCCTTCACGCACGATGTGGATCCCGACGCTGGAACCTTCGTTCGCAGGCTTGACCACGTAAGGTGGTTTCATCACTTTGCCCGCCAACACATCGTCGCGGGTGGCGATGATGTCTTCGGCGACGCGAATGCCCGCACCTTTGAACAAGCGCTTGGCCAACGGTTTGTCCATCGCCAACGCCGATGCGGTCAGGCCGGAATGGGTGTAGGGAATGTTCAAGATATCCAGCAGACCTTGAATGCAGCCGTCTTCACCAAAGCGCCCGTGCAAGGCGTTAAACACCACGTCCGGTTTGGGATAAAGCCGACCCAACAGCGAACCCACATCGCGTTGCACATCGACGGCGGCGACCGAATAGCCCGCACGTTTAAGGGCTTCGGCACATGCCGCACCCGACACCAACGAAACATCGCGTTCCGCCGACCAACCGCCCATGAACACTGCGACTTGTTTGGTCATGCGCCGTCTCCTTCATCGTGAACGCCGATGCGGCGAATTTCCCAGGTGAGTTCGATCCCGGATGTGGCTTTGACGCGCTTGCGCACCTCTTCGCCCAAAGTTTCGATATCGCTTGCCGTGGCGGTGCCGTGGTTGATCAAAAAGTTGCAGTGCTTTTCAGAAACTTGTGCACCACCAACGCGCAAGCCCCGACACCCGGCTTCATCGATCAATTGCCACGCTTTATGACCTTCGGGATTTTTAAAGGTCGAGCCGCCGGTCGAGGTGCGCAGCGGCTGGCTGTCTTCGCGCGCCGATTTGATATCGTCCATGCGCGCGCGGATGTCGTCGGCTTGTCCCGCATGGCCGCGCAAGTGCGCTTCGACAAAAATCCAATCCCCCGGAACGGAACTTTTGCGATAGGAAAATCCTAACTCTTCGGCGCCCAGTTCATGACGGTTTCCATCACCGTCCAGCGCCACCGCGCCGACGACGATGTCTTTCATCTCCGCCCCATAAGCACCCGCGTTCATACGCAACGCGCCACCGATGGTGCCGGGCACGCCGCTGAGAAATTCCAAACCCGATACACTGTCTTGCATCGCCGCCAGCGCAACATTGCCGTCCAACGCACCCGCACCGGCGATGACGTCGGCTTTGTTGACCAAGACGTCGGCAAAGCCACGGCCCAAGCGCACCACCACACCCGGCACACCACCGTCGCGCACCAGCACGTTGGAACCGACACCGATCACGGTGAGCGGCACGTCGGCGGGTTTGTGTTTGAGAAAGTGCGCAAGATCATCCACGTCGGCAGGTTTGAACAAAACTTCCGCCGGGCCGCCGACACCAAACCACGTGACCTTGGCGAGCGACGCGCACGTGCTGAAACGACCGCGCACATCGGGCAGGCGTTCGATCAAGTTCGGGCTGTGGGCGGCGGCAGGTGTCATTCAGCGCTCCCCTTCGATGCGTAGCGCAATTTGCGCAGACGTTCGGGCAAACGGTTGGCCCACTGGGTGATGTTGCCCGCGCCCAAACACACGATCATGTCGCCGGGGCGCGCCAAATCTTTGACCACTTCGGGTAGTTCATCGGGATTGACCAGCGGCATCACGGTGCGGTGACCGTGTTCGCGCAAGCCCGCAACCAGGGCATCGCGACTGTAACCTTCGATGGGACTTTCGCCCGCTTCAAACACATCGGCGACCAGCACCGCGTCGGCGTCATTAAAACAGGTGCAGAAATCTTCGAACAAATCGCGCAGCCGCGAATAGCGGTGCGGTTGCACCACCGCGATCACTTGGCCTTTGTCCACTGCGCCGCGCGCGGCTTTGAGCACCGCGGCGATTTCCACCGGGTGATGGCCATAATCGTCGATGATGGTGATGCCGTCAATTTCACCGGTTTTGGTGAAGCGACGCTTGACGCCTTCAAAGCCTGCAAACGCCGTCGACAACACGTTGGGATCGATTCCCATTTCATGGGCGATGGCGGCAGCGGCCAGAGTGTTTTGCACGTTGTGCTGACCGAACATCGGCAGCTGCACATCACGAATGGCTTCCGGCTCGTCATCGCCGGTACCCGCGAACACCACATCGAACACCATGCCGTCGGGACCGGGGCGCACGTTTTCACCGCGCACCATGGCTTGGGGTGAAAAACCGTAGGTGATGATGCGCCGGTCAGAAACACGCGGGATCAAGGCTTGGACCTCGGCATGATCGATGCACAGCGCGGCAAAACCGTAGAACGGAATGTTTTCGACGAACTGCGCGAACGCCGCGCGCAAGGTGTCGAAGTCGCCGTAATGATCTAAGTGTTCAGGATCGATATTGGTGACCACCGCGATGGTCGCGGGCAGTTTCAAAAACGTACCATCGGACTCGTCCGCTTCCGCCACCATCCAATCGCCGGAACCCAAACGCGCGTTTGACCCCCAAGCATTGATGATGCCGCCGTTGATCACCGTCGGGTCCAAGCCCGCCGCATCCAACAACTGCGCCACCAATGATGTGGTGGTGGTTTTGCCATGCGTGCCGCCCACCGCGATGGACCATTTCAGTCGCATCAACTCACCGAGCATTTCCGCGCGCCGCACCACCGGCAACAAGCGTTTGCGCGCGCCGACCACTTCGGGGTTATCGGCTTTGACGGCGGATGAGATCACCACCACACCGGCGTCGCCGATGTTGTCTTCGCTGTGACCGACCGCGACGTTGATGCCCAATTCGCGCAAACGTACAACGTTGGCGCCTTCGGCTTGGTCAGAGCCCTGCACCGAATAACCAAGGTTATGCAGAACCTCGGCGATGCCGCTCATGCCGATGCCGCCGATGCCGACGAAATGAATGGTGCCGATGGAAAGTGGCAAAGCCCTCATGCTTCGGCGCTCCTTTGTTCTTGAGAATGTTCAACCAGGTTTGCGACCATGTCGGCCAAGTGTTTTGCGGCGTCGGCGCGGCCCAGGTCGCGCGCGCAACGGGCGGATTTTTCCAACACTGCGGGCAAGCCCAACAGCGAGTCCAAACGAATGGCGAGGTTCTCCGCCGTAAAGGTATCTTGCGGCATGATCCAACCCGCACCCGCCGCGTCCACGGCTTGTGCATTATAGCTTTGATGGTCGTCTGCCGCATATGGATACGGCACCAAGATCGATGGTCGCCCAACGGCCAAGGCTTCCGCCACCGTCGAAGCACCGGCACGCGAAATCACCACATGGGATTTGCCTAAACGTTCGGGCACGTCATCGATGAAGGTCGCCAGATGCGCGCGGATGCCGCTTTCGCCGTAGGCTGCTTTGACCATGGACATATCTTCTTCACGGCATTGCTGCGTAACGTCCAAACGCGCTTTGATTTCATCGGACAGTTTCGCCAATGCTGCGGGGATCACCTCGCTCAGCACCGTCGCGCCTTGCGATCCGCCCAACACCAAAACACCCAGCGGCGCGTCGCCTTCGCTGGCGGGATACGGCGTGTCGGCCTTGGCCGCGATGGGTGCGCGCACCGGCATGCCGGTCAAGGTGATTTTGCGATCCGCACCTGCGGGCAAACCGTGGGTGTCGGTGAACGATGTGGCGATGGCTTTGACCCGTCCCGCCAACAACCGATTGGCGCGACCAAGCAAAGCGTTTTGTTCGTGAATGGCGGTGGGAATGGATGTAAAAGTTGCCGCCATCATGGTCGGCACGGATGCATAGCCGCCAAAGCCAACCACCGCATCGGGACGCAAGTCTTTCAACAAGCGCCACGCCTGCCAAGTGCCAATGCCCAGTTCCATCACGCTTTTGATGCGCGCAGGGATACTTTTACCGGCGATGCCACCGGCAAGAATGCGGTGCGTTTCCAACTCGCCCAGCGCGCCGCCATAAGCCTTGCCGCGCTTATCCGTCACCAAGCCCAAACGATAACCGCGATCCATCAATTCCGACGCCAACGCTTCGGCCGGGAACACATGCCCGCCGGTGCCGCCAGCGGCCAACAAAACATGGGGACGCGTATCAGATGCGTTCATCGATGCCCCCCTTGTCCATGGCGCACACGGGTCAACGCCAACACCATGCCCATGCCCAATGCCAACGCCAAGGTGCTGGACCCGCCGTAACTGATGAACGGCAAGGTCATGCCCTTGGGCGGAATCAAATTGGTGGTCGAGGCGATGTTGATGATCGCTTGCAGTGCAAACTGGGTCAGCAATCCGGCCACCGCGACCATGACGAAAAAGTCGCTGTCTTTGAACACCCGGCTAAAACCGCGCAGTACCACAAAGGCGAACAAGATGACGATCAGAAGACACAGCAACAATCCGAATTCTTCACCCGCAACGGCGAGGATGAAATCGGTGTGTGCATCGGGCAGCACTTCCTTGACGCGCCCTTCACCGGGACCGCGCCCGAACAAGCCGCCGTTCTCAAACGCGTCGAGAGACTTTTCAACTTGGTAGCCTTTGCCGCCCACCGGATCCAAGAACCGGTCAATGCGCGAACGCACATGATCGAAGCTCAAATACGCGCCGAAGCCGCCCAAGATGAACAACAGCGCAATCGCGCCGACCAACACCAACGGTAAACCGGCGATGAAAAATTGCACCGCCCACACACACGAAATGACGATCGACATGCCGAAGTCCGGCTGCAACAACAACAACCCAACCACGGTGACGAACAAGAAAATAGCAATCGCGTAACCGGGCACATCGTCATCGAGCTTTTGCGCCGAAAACATCCACGCAGCGACGATGGCGAAGCTTGGCTTGATGAATTCGGACGGCTGCAAAGAGAACCCAGCGATCGACAACCACCGCGTCGCGCCCTTGGTTTCCACACCGACGAACAGCACCGCGACCATTGCAATGATCGCACCGACAAACACCAACAATGCTAAGCGCCGCACCCCGCGCGGCGTCAACAAAGAGGTTCCGATCATCACCGCCAGTGCCATTGGCAAAAAGATGAAATGGCGATGCACGAAATGAAAACTTTCCAAACCGATGCGCGTCGCCACCGCAGGCGACGCGGCCAACACCAAGATCGCACCCAGCGCCGCGATGATGATCACCGACACCAACGTTAAACGGTCGATGGTCCACCACCAGCGACTGACCACGGATGTATCTGTGCGAGTAAAGGTGCTCATGCGCTGGCGGCTCCTCTGTTCGCGGTGTCGGCATTGTCTTGAGCGGCAAGCATGCCTTTGTAAATGATACGGAAGATATCGCCGCGTTCTTCAAAGCACTTAAACTGATCAAACGATGCGCACGCGGGCGACAGCAACACCGTCGCGTCTTCAAGGTCATCGGTTTCAGCCGCCGCATACGCGGTTTCGGTCGCCGTTTGCAGATCGCCGCACATTTCAACTTTAACTTTGTCGTTGAGGAAATCCGCAAAAGCCTCAGCGGCGTCACCGATTAAGAACGCGCCGCGCACCGCACTCATCAACGGTTCAAGCTCTTCAATCCCGCCTTCTTTCGCCAAACCGCCGGCAATCCAGTAGATGTTGTCGTAACACTCCAAGGCTTTCGCGGTGGCTTCGGCATTTGTGGCTTTGCTGTCGTTGACGAACGTCACGCCGTTCAATTGGCCGAGACGCTCTTGGCGATGCGCCAGACCGGGGAAGCTTTCGATGCCTTTGACGATAGCATCCACGGTTACGTTCATCATGCGCGCCGTCGCATAAGCTGCCGCGATGTTTTGCGCATTGTGACGACCCGGCAAGTGAGCAAGCTCGGTCACGTCCATGACCTTCACGGCCTCGTTTTGCAGATCGTCGATCAGTGTCTCACCCAGAATATAAACGCCGCCGGGCGTTATGCTCTCACAACTGATGGGAATGATCTTGCGGCCGTTTTGCGCTTTGAGCTCTTGGTAAATGGCGCGCGACGCATCGTCATCTACCCCCACCACGGAAACGTCGCCGGAACCTTGACCACGGAAGATGTTTTTCTTCGCCCGGGTATAGCCGCCCAAGCCGCCATGACGGTCCAAATGATCGGGGGAGATGTTGAGCAACACCGCGACCTTGAACCGCGCCGACGGGCACAGTTCCAACTGATAGGATGACAGCTCCAACACATAAGCGCTGTCTTGTTCCATCATCGCCATGTCGCAAATCGCGGGGCCGAGGTTGCCGCCGACCTCAACGTCGCGTCCGGCTTGTTCAAGAATATGCCCCACCAACGCGGTGGTGGTGGATTTGCCATTGGTACCGGTGATCGCGACCATCGGCGCTTGCGCACCTGACGTCGCCAACAATTCGGCGTCGCCGATGATCGGCACGCCCGCGTCTTTTGCAAGACGCGCGGCTGCATGCGGTTGAGGGAACGTGTGCGGTATACCGGGGCTCAGCACCAAGGCATCCATCGCCGCCCAACGAATACGCGCCGGGTCGCGCACCGGGATGCCTTCGGCTTCGGCCTCGGCACGCGCGTCCTCGCCGTCATCCCACGCCAACACCCGCGCACCGCTGCGACACAGCGCGCGCGCCGCCGCCAGACCGGACTTACCCAGCCCGACCACGGCAACATGTTTGGTGGCGTATCCTTCGCACGCAATCATCTGCGTCTTACCTCAGTTTCAACGTCGACAAACCGATCAGTGCCAAAATGGTGGCGATGATCCAAAAACGAATAACGATGGTGGGCTCGGCCCAACCTTTTTTCTCAAAGTGATGATGCAGCGGTGCCATGGCGAACACCCGCTTGCCGGTCAGCTTGAACGACACCACCTGCACGATCACCGAAACGGTTTCCAAAACGAACAAGCCGCCGACGATGGCGAGCACCAGCTCGTGCTTGGTGATCACGCTGACCACACCCAAAGCTCCGCCAAGGCTGAGCGATCCGGTGTCGCCCATGAACACGCGGGCGGGCGGTGCGTTGAACCACAAAAACCCAAGACCGCCACCGAACAAAGCGCCTAAGAACGTCGCCAGTTCACCGGTGCCCGGCACATAGTGCAGTTGCAGATAACCCGCGAACACCGTGTTGCCGACCAAGTACGCGATCAGCATGAACACACCCGCGGCGATCATCACCGGCACGATCGCCAGCCCATCCAGGCCGTCGGTCAAGTTCACCGCGTTGGAGGAACCGACCATCACAAAGGCCGCGAACACCGGGAAGAACCACGCCAATTGCACCAGCGCATCTTTGAAGAACGGCACCGCCAAGGTGGTCTCCAATTCCGTCGGCATCGAACGCATGATCCAAAACGCCGCGGCCAAGGCAAAGGCGACTTGCAACACCAGCTTCATTTTGCCGGGCAAGCCTTTATGGTTGCGGCGGCTGACTTTTAAGTAGTCGTCGAGGAACCCGATAAAGCCGTATGACACCGTGACGCCCAACGCCACCCACACGAAACCGTTGGACAAATCCGCCCACAGCAAGGTCGAAACCACCATGGCGATGAGGATCATCAAGCCGCCCATGGTCGGGGTGCCTTGCTTGGTCAACAGGTGGCCTTCGGGTCCGTCATCGCGGATTGGCTGACCGCCCTTTTGACGCACATGCAAGACCTTGATCAATTTCGGACCGATCACAAAGCTGATGATCAACGCCGTCATCACCGCACCGCCGGTGCGAAACGTCAGATATTGAAAGACGTTGAAAATCGGAAATTGATCCGTCAGCGGGAACAGCAGGTGGAACAGCATGACTAAGCCTCCCCCTTTTCATGTTTAGAGATATCGAGGGATTTCAGCGCATCGACCACCCGGGCCATGCGTACACCGGCGGAGCCTTTGACCATCACCACGTCGCCGGGGCGCACGGTTTTGCGCACCACGTCGGCAAGCAACTCGGCACTGACCGAATGATGGCCACGACGATCATTCGGCAGCGCGCGCCACAGATGCTCCATGGCTTCACCGACCAAAAACGCAAGATCGATATGATTGTCTTTGAGAACGTCGTTCAAATCAGCGTGCAGGTCCGGGGTCTCGTCACCCAGTTCCAACATGTCGCCCAGCACCGCGATGCGTCGCCCGCCGTTTGCAACCGGTTGCGAAGCCAACACCGCCATGGCGGCGCGCATTGCTGCGGGGCTGGCGTTGTAGCTTTCGTCGATCAGCACAAAGCTGCCGTGCTTGGTTTCAACGTCAAAACGCTGGCCGCGTCCGCTCGGCGCGGAAAGCTCCGACAAGGTTTCAGCCGCTTGCTCGACATTGCCACCCGCCGCGTAAACCGCCGCCAACACACTCAGCGAATTCATCACCCAGTGACGGCCCGGCACACCCAAACGGTATGTCAGCTCACCCAATGGCGTCATCGCTTTGACGTTGGAATGTTCGGCGTGCAGTTCACAATCGACCAACCGGAAGTCCGCATCGATGCCGCCGCCAAAGGTGACGATCGCGCCCATGTCCGCGCCGCGCGCGGCTTCGAACAAACGGTCGAATTCAGGGATGTCGCGGTTGAGCACCGCCGTGGCGCCCGGCAGCGCGCCTTTGAAAATTTCCGCCTTGGCGTCGGCGATTTCGTCAGCGTTTGCAAAAAATTCCGTGTGCGCGGGCGCGATGGTGGTGATCACACACACATCGGGGCGCGCCATCATCGACAACGGCGTCAACTCGCCCGGATGGTTCATGCCCAATTCCAAAACCGCATATTCGATGTCAGCGGGCATGCGCGACAGGCTCAGCGGCAAACCCCAATGGTTGTTGAGGCTGCCTTCGCTTGCCGATGTTTTGCCTTGTGCAGATAGCACCAGCTTCAAAGCTTCCTTGGTGCCGGTCTTGCCCACCGATCCGGTCACGGCAATGACCTTGGCATGATCAAGTCGGTCACGTCCGGCACGGCCCAAAGCTTCCAACGCGTGCATGGTGTCATCGACCACCAACAGGGGCGCGTCCGGGTCCAGCACCGGCGGACGGTGACACACCGCCGCAGCAGCAGCGCCCTTTTCAAAAGCCGTCGCAACCCAATCGTGACCGTCGGCGTTGGGACCTTGCAAGGCGATGAACAGATCGCCGGGTTTTAAGGTGCGGGTGTTGATCGACACGCCGCTGGCGGACCAATCGGGATGCACATCGCCAGCCGTGGCGCGCGCCGCGTCTTGGGATGTCCACAGAATGTCGGGTGTTTTGATCATGTTCACGCGCCGACCTCCCCAATTATGGCACCGATTGCGGCTTTCGCCTCAGTTACGTCATCGAAAGGCCGAACCTCGTCGCCGACGATCTGGCCTTGCTCGTGCCCCTTGCCCGCCAACACCAACACGTCGCCATCACCCAACGCCTGCACAGCATTGTGGATGGCTTGGCGGCGATCAGAAATTTCTATCGCGGTTGGGCATGCGCTGATGATCTCGGCGCGAATATGGTCCGGGTCTTCGCTGCGCGGATTGTCGTCGGTGACGATGATGCGGTCGGCATGCACCGTCGCAACTTCGCCCATCTGCGGACGCTTGCCTGCGTCACGATCGCCCCCGCAACCAAACAGCACATGCAACTTGCCGCTCGCGTGTGGGCGCAAGGCCTGCAGCACGGTTTGCAGCGCATCGGGGGTGTGGGCGTAATCCACATAAACCGCTGCACCGCGAACGTTGCCGACCTTTTGCAAGCGTCCCGGCACACCGTCCAGGCTTTCCAAAGCTTGCGCCGCTTTGCGCGCATCGGCGCCCATCGCGATGGCGAGGCCCAAAGCGCACAAGGCGTTTTCGACCTGGAAGCTTCCCGCCAGCGGCAAATTGATTTCAACGTCTTGGTCGTTGATGCGCAGCGACAACGTCTGACCATCGCTGTGTGCGACCTGAGCGATCAGTTGAATGTCTTGCCCGCCCCGTCCAAAAGTCATCACCTGCAAGTCCCGTTGCAACGCCGCGGCGGCGATGTCTTGACCTTCGGCGCTGTCGGCGTTAATCACCGCCGTGCCGTCCTCGTCAAGCACTTGGGAAAACAGCCGCAGCTTGGCGGCCAAGTACGCCTGCATGGTGCCGTGATAATCGAGATGATCGCGGCTGATGTTGGTGAAGCCCGCCGCCTCAATTCGTACACCGTCGAGGCGGAATTGTTCCAACCCATGGCTGGACGCTTCCATCGCCAAATGATCGATGCCGCCTTTGGCCAAGCGCGAAAGCGTGTCGTGCAACTGCACCGGGTCCGGCGTGGTCAGGGTGCCGGGCTCGTCAAAGCCCGTTCCGTGCACGCCGAGCGTGCCGACGCTGGCGGCTTTACATCCAAGCTGTTGCCAGATTTGGCGCAAGAACGACGCGGTCGAGGTCTTGCCGTTGGTGCCGGTGATCGCCGCCACATGTGCGGGCTGGTCACCATAAAAGTTCGCCGCCATGCGCGCGAAGCGTTGGCGCACGTTGGCGTCTTCGATCACGGAAACATCGGCACGGGTGCCCACCGGGGCGAGCACCGCGACGGCACCTTTTTCAACGGCCGCATCGATGAAGTCGCGCCCATCCACGCGCGTGCCTGGAAGGGCCGCGAACAAGTACCCCGGACGCACGGCGCGGCTGTCGCAGGTCAGGCCTGCGATGTCCAATTCACCGTCGATGACATCCATATCAAACAGGGTCTCGTCTCCCAACAACAATTCAATAAGCCGCATGGCGCACTTTTCCGTTCACCATCGCGGTTTGCTTCGGCCCCGAAGTCACCGGCACGTGCAACGGATGGTCCGGTGCGTCTTCGGCCTCGTCGCCACGACCATCGGGGATCAGTCCGTACAACGGCCCCATACGTTCGATCACACCCTTGACCACCGGGGCGGCAACCCAGCCGCCGGTGGCGTAGCCATACGTCGCCTTGATGCCTTTGGGCTCATCCACCACCGCCAGCACCACATAACGCGGGTTGGTCATGGGGAACGCGCCGACAAACGATGAGATCAGTGCCTTCTTTTCATACTTGCCGCCCACCTGTTTTTCCGCCGTGCCGGTTTTGCCACCGACCAAATAGCCTTGCACGTCGGCGTTCCGGCCGGTGCCGTTACGTACCACCAAACGCATCAAACGCCGCATCGCCGCCGAGGTCTTGGCTTGCAAAACCTTGTCGCCGCGCGGCACCGTGGCATCGGTGCGCTTCATCAATGTCGGCGGCACCATCACGCCGCCGTTGATCAACGCCGACACGCCCGATGCCAACTGCAGCGGCGAAACGGCGATGCCGTGACCGTAGGAAATGGTCATGGTGGAAATGTCACCCCAGCGCGCGGGGAAAAGAGGGTTGCCCACCTCAGGCAATTCGACATCTGACGTGCCGAGCAGACCAAAGCGGGTGAGGTATTCCTTTTGCTTTTTCGCACCCACGTCAAGCGCCATCTTAGCGGTGCCGATGTTACTGGAATAAACCAGAATTTCCGGCACGCTGAGCCAGCGTTTCTTGGCGTGGAAATCATTGATGGTGAAACGCGCGATACGAATCGGTTCCGACGCATCGTAGCCGTCCGTCATCTTCACCGTGCCGGTGTCCAACGCCATGGCGGTGGTGAACAGCTTAAAGGTCGAACCCATTTCATACACGCCCTTGGTCGCCCGGTTGAATCCGCTTTCACCCAGCGAACCCGCAGGCTTGTTCGGATCGAAATCGGGCAGCGAGACCATGGCGATGATTTCACCGCTGTTGACGTCCATCACCACCCCCGCCGCGCCCAAGGCGCTAAAGCGTTCTTGGGTTTTGATGAGTTCTTCGTGCAAGATCGATTGCACGCGCATGTCGATGGACAGATCGATGGCTTCCCCTTGGGTGCCGAGCCGCGCTTCGAACGTACGCTCGACCCCGGAAATGCCGCGCCCGTCAACATCTGTATAACCAAGAACATGGGCAAAATTTGGACCATAAGGATAGACCCGGCGTTCTTCACGGCGGAACCCAAACCCGGGCAGACCAAGACGGTTCACCGCCCACACTTGATCCGGCGTCAAATTGCGCGCCAACCACACGAAACGCCCACCACCGTTAATTTTACCAAGCACTTGCTTGCGATTGAGGTCCGGCAGAACGCTCATCAGCTTATCCGCAGCATCGCCGGCATCACCACCTTGAAGCGCTTCGCGGCTGTCCACATACAAAGACTGCGTCGGCAAACTGGTGGCGAGAATGTGGCCTTGGCGGTCGCGCACGTCGCCGCGCACCACCACCGGATTTTGTGCTTTGGACGTGTTCATCGCCTGCCACGTCGGCGCACCGTCTTTGCCATGTCGGGTGAGTTCCACCAGACGTCCACCCAGCACCACGAACGCCAACGCAAACATCACCCCGGTGACCAGCAGCCGCGTGCGGCCTTGGTCCAGGGCCTGCTTGCGCGCACTTTCCATGCGGATGCGTTCAGGGTCCAAAGCTTCGAACGGAATTTCGGTTTGCAGGGGAGACTTGCGCTTCATTGCACCGCCTCCTCTTGATCCGTGGTGTCGTCAAAAATGATTTCGCGCACCGGGATATCCATCATCGCATCCGGACCGACCACTTGGCGCGGCGGAACCGGGGCCATGTCCAAATACTCAGCCGCCAAGGCTTCGATGCGCTTAGGATCGTTCAGCGTCGCCCACTCGGCGCGCAGAACATGCAGCGCACGACGTTCATCTTCCAACTCGCCACTTAAACGTTTGTATTGCGATTCCAAGTCGTGAACTTGGTACTTGACCGAAAACAGCACCATCGAAATGCCGCCCGCCAAAAGCAAGAACAGCACCGTGGTGTGACGCAGCAAGGCGGAACGCATGCTCATGACGCCCCCCCTTCCATCGGCCACGACGGCGCATCGGTGCGTTGTGCCACCCTCAATCGTGAAGAGCGCGAACGCGGATTGATTTTGCATTCCGCAGCCGTGGGCTTGATCGTGCCTTTTTTCAGCAGCTTGAACGTCGGGGTCGGACCTTTGGCACCGGTGTCGGGCACGTAACGCGACGGATTGGGCAGATTGCCGGAGCGCGCATTCAAGAACGCCTTCACCCGCTTGTCTTCCAATGAATGGAACGCCACCACCGCCAAACGACCGCCGGGGGCAAGCAGATGTTCCGCCCCTTCAAGGCCGCGATCGACCTCGCCCAGCTCATCGTTGACGTAGATGCGCAAGCCTTGGAAGGTGCGCGTCGCAGGATGGATGCCGTCTTTGGATTTTTTCACCACCCGGCTGACGATATTCGCCAACTCACTTGTGCGGGTGATTTTGCGTTCCGCGCGGGCTTCGACAATCGCATGCGCGACCCAGCGCGAACGGCGTTCTTCACCGTATTCGTAAATGATGTTGGCGAGGTCTTCTTCGTCCATGTCGTTGACCGCATCGGCGGCGCTGGGACCACTTTGTTCCATACGCATATCCAGCGGCCCGTCGGACATAAACGAAAAGCCGCGCTCGGCCTGGTCGAGCTGCATGCTCGACACGCCCAAATCCAACGCCACACCATCGACGGATGAAACGCCCTTAGCGCTCAACAGATCGAACATGTCGCCAAAGCGCCCTTCGACCACGCGCAAGCGCCCGCCGAATTCGGCTTCGATGTCGTGGGCTTTGGCGATGACATTGGGGTCGCGATCGATGCCCCACACGGTGCAATCGGCAGCTTCGAGAATGCCGCGCGAATAGCCGCCATTGCCGAACGTACCGTCTACGTAGACACCGCCGTCGCGGGGGGCCAGCGCCGTCAAAACCTCATTGAGCAAAACGGGGATATGAGGCTGTGACATATGCTCACCCCTCCCCGGTTGTGTTTCGTGGTGACAGCTGCAGCGTCGCCCCGGTGGCTTTGGCTTTTTCCAGCGCACCACCGCGATGTTCTTGATAAGCGTCCGGCGACCAGATTTGAAAGCGCGAGCCACGCCCGACGAACAGCGCCTGACCATCCAGACCGGCGTGTCGGCAGAGTTCCTGTGGCAAGCTGATCCGACCTTCGGGATCGAAGGTCAATTGGAAGGTGTTTTCCAAAGTGATGGCGGCCAAGTCTTCTTGGGCTTCGGAGAAAAGCTCAAGATTGTCATCAAGGCTGGCGGACAGGCGTTGCATGAACGCTTCGCCCGCACCTTCTAGGGCCGGATATTTAAAATAAGGGTAGATGTAGACGCCCGCGAAGCCCTCAGCGATGACAGCCTCCCGATAAGGCTTCGGGACAGAAACCCGGCCTTTCTTGTCTATCTTGTTGAGATGACGGCCGACGAGCAGCGCCATGACTCCCCCTAACTGATGCATCAAACAAAGACCTGTTGCAGGCCTTTGACATTCGCTTCCTCCCCTTCGAAATCGGCCCCATCCCCTTGACGGAACCCAATGGCGAAACCTTGGAAGCACACCCAAACGACACGTCAAACGCACGCATGGGCCCAATTGGTAACTTATGGGATATCATGGGATATAATGGGCGTCAATGGGAATGCTTGGCTTTGCTTGGGTTTTACTGGGGGGTAACTGGTCCGCACTCACCCCAACTGAGCACAAAAAAAGCCGCCAAAATGGCGGCAAAACATTGATTGTGATTATAAAATCAGGACAACGGCACCTTCACCGGACAAATGTTCCTATTCTGTTCTTTTACTTAAAGGTGCAGACTCATAAAAGTCGACACAAAAACAAAAGCGCCCTGCCGCTTCCAGTCGATCAATTGTTATGATAAGATGCATTTACGAGCAAGAATGCTCTCAATAGTAATCCAGGACGGGTCAAATGAGTATCTACACAATTTCATCGCAAAGCGGTGTGCTGGCCTTATTCAAGGCGGCAAATCGGAGTTCTCAGTCGTGGAACACGGCTTTATCGAAGAACAGTACCGATCGGGAGCACCCTATATTGGCTCTGCTGACAAAAAGCGACCCCGATACAGCTGCTGCCCTTCGCAAAGAACAGAGACAAGCCCAAGAGCTTTTGCAACGCCTTAAATCTTCTAAAAAAGATATCAATGAGCAACGCAAAGCGGCGGCCCGTGAGAAAGTAGAACGGCTAAAAGCCCAAATCCAGGTTTTGCTCATGATGTCGAGCGGCGACCCCGAAGCCGTCGCGCGCCAAGCGGCACACCTTGCACGTGAATTGTCCGCAGCGGCCAAGCAATACGCCAGCGCCGGTGGTGGCATGGGTGGTGGCATGGGTGGTGGCGCGGGCTTAGTCGGCGACGTTTCAAGCGGTTTACCAACAACCGCCACCATGGCGCCAATGCCTGCCCCGTCGGCAGAACCGGCGCACGATGCAGTACAAACCAACCCGATGAGCGAGAGCGGCACTTCCCCTCAAACGTCGAGCAGTCACGACGAACAGCAAGCCGCATTCCTCAAAATTGGCCGCGACCAGAACTCAAAAGCGACTGAGCAAAACGCGGCCCGCGAAGAAGACCAAAAGTTCATCCAGACCGTGCGCAATTTGGTGAGTGCCCTGCGCACCATCATCAAAAAAGCCGAACAGGACATGCAGCAAGATGAAGGTACATCTTCCAATCGCGACACCAGACGCGATACCAGACAAGTGGATAAAGCCCTGCATGACACGCAACAAGCGCTGCAGAACGTCTCAGCAGCCGCGTTCTCGGCCCCGGTCTCCGTCACCACGTCCATCAGCTTGACGGTTTAAGATCAACAATCAGGTCTCGTGCGCCCAGCGCATCTAAGGATTGCCCCAGGACTCTAGGCGTCTTCCAGGCCCTGACGCGCCCCGTCTGTATCCACGGATACATTCGCACCTGTTCTTTATGCACCAAGGCGCTGGCATATCGACTTGAACTCAGTCTATGGTGCGCCATGACCTCCCCCACAGATTCTCACCCCACCCATATTGCGCCCGCGCTCGCCATCTCAATGATCCTCGTCACCGGTGCCATGCTGGCGGGCATGGATGTCACCGCCAAGTACTTGGCGCTTGAACTGCCGATCTTGGTCGTGCTGTGGGCGCGGTATTTTTTCCACACCGCGATCACCTTCACCGTCTATGCGGCCAAGCGGCGTTCATTCCAATTCTTGCGCGCGCGCAAACCGGGGCTTCAGCTGATCCGCGCCGCCTCGCTGTTCGGCGCGACCTCGTTCATGTATGTGGCGATCACGTTGATGCCGTTGGGCGATGCCGCGGCGATCCAATTCTTTGCACCGGTCCTGATGACCGGCATTGCCGGAGTGTTTATGGGCGAACACGTCGGACCGCGGCGCTTAGCTGGCGTCGCGACCGCGTTCGTCGGCGTGATTTTGGTGGCGCGCCCTGGATCGGATGTGTTGGGCTGGACGGCGCTATTACCCTTTGCCACCGCCATTTTGCTGGCGATTTACATGGCTTTGACGCGCGTCATCCGCACCAAAGACAACCCAGATGCCACCACTTTTTATTCAACCGCCGTGGGGGCGTTGGTCCTGAGCATTATCGTTCCGTTTTATTGGCAAGCCCTGTCACCGTCGCAATGGGGGCTGATGCTGACCATGGGCTTGGCCGGAGCCGGCGGGCATTATTTGCTGGTCAAAGCGTTTCATTCGGCGGAAGCGTCGATGCTTGCGCCGTTCACTTATTCCCAAGTGGTCGCGGCGATCATCTGGGGTTACGTGGTGTTCGGCGATGTGCCCAGCATCTGGACGACCTGCGGCGCGACGCTGATCGTGGGCAGCGGTATTTACGTGTGGTATCGCGAAACCCGCCAGCACAAAAAAACGGCTCAGCCGTCATCGCCACCACGATCTTGACGATGATGAGGCAGGACTACAGGCACACTTCTCGTTTTTTACGATAAGGGCGGTCGCATTCCCAATCGTTACCGGAATAGTCAAGGTGGGCATTTTCAGGCAAGACCACCGCAAGACAGGCTTTGTCGGCGGCCTTAAAACCCCGTTCGCATTTCCACGCTAGGTTTGATGCAGCGCCGACAAAATAACCATTGGCAGGCACCTCGACGGCGACACAAGCTGCTCCCTCAGCGTGATAGCCGCGTTCACATTCCCATCCCAGTCCGTATGCGCCATCCACGAAATAGCCGTTTTCAGGCACCTTTACGGCGACGCAGGCGTCATCAGTGGCGCGAAAACCGCGATTGCAAGACCACCCCGTCCCATACGACGAGTCCGACAAATACCCGTTTGCCGGCACCTTTACAGCGACACAGTTGTCATCAACCGTGAGAAAACCGCGACCACATTCCCACCGCGCACCGGATGAATCCAAAAAGGCATTTTTGGGCACGGCAATGGCGATACAAGCTTTGGCCTCTTTCAGATAGCCGCGACGACAATCCCAGCCTTGATCGTAGGTTTTTCCCGTCAGATAGGCATTGTCAGGGGCGATGACAGCTTTGCACTGGCCCTTCACTTCACGATAGTTCACATCGCATTCCCATCCGCTGCCATAACTTTTGGCGCTGGCATGTGCGGGCATCGTGGACACCTGTTCTTGGCCAAGGCTCATCGTGGGGAACAACACCATGAGCGCCAAGAACATCAAGGTATGAAGAGTGTTCACGCAAGGGCGGTAAATGTTGACCATGAATAAATCCTAAGTACTGGGTTTGAACGTCAATTGATCGCTTGTGTTTTTAGACGCACGGCGATGGCGCTGGTCGCCTCTTCGCAATCATCGAAATGAACGGCTTCACCCTTGCAGATTTGCAAGGTTTCATGGCCTTTACCGGCCAAGATCACAACATCGTTTGTCCCGGCGATGTTGATGGCATGTGCAATTGCGGTGCGCCGATCATTAATCAAAACGCATGTGCGATCGCTGGTGGTAACGCCACTGAAGATTTCATCCATAATCGTTTGACTATCTTCATCGCGGGGATTGTCATCGGTGATCACCGTCAGGTCAGCCATTTCGCCGGCGATCTTGCCCATTTGCGCGCGCTTGGTTCGATCTCTGTTGCCACCACAACCGAACACCACCGAAAGGCTTCCCCCACGCGCTTCGGCGATATCTTTGGCCGTTCTCAGCACATTTTCCAGTCCGTCCGGGGTGTGGGCGTAATCGACCAGAACCATAAAGGGCTGGCCCGCCTCGACCCGTTCCATTCGGCCCTTGGGGGCTATGCACGACGACAACGTATCGCGAATGAACGTTTCATCGATGCCGATGTGACGCAAGGCGCTCACCGCCGCTTGAATGTTGAGAAAATTAAAATCACCCAACAATTGGGGCTCGAAATCCAAGTCCTCATCGCGAAAGCCTTGGGGATAAATTTTATGCGACAGGCCTTGGCGCATGAAGCCCATCTTGGTCTTTTTGTAGTGCTCGTACGTCTTGTGATAATCGAGGTGATCTTGCGTGATGTTGGTGAGTATTTTGATGTCGAAATCGATTCCGTGAATGCGCTTTTGATCAATACCTTCCGACGTCACCTCCATCACGAAGTGCGTACCACCGTTACCCAGATGCTCGGTCATGAAGCGAATGGTATCGGTTTTTTCAGGGGTGGAAAGCTCTCGATTGCCTGAATTGTAAGTCCCCAACACGAACGGATTGTGACCGGCCGCTTTGAGAACTTCGCCAATCAGATATGAGACCGTGGTCTTGCCATTCGTTCCCGTCACGCCGATGACATAAAGGTCTTCCGATGGATGACCGTAATCAGGCGCAGCAAGCTCGGCTGACGGCACGTCCGCCATCAACGCGTCGGTCACAAAGGAAACGTCCATTGAATATCCTTATAATGTCAAAGAGATTTGGCGGATCGATGCAATCATCAATCCGATACATGCGGAAAAAGATCCAAGCTCACATCGTGTGAGCCACGATCCTCTCCGTCTCAAACTCTGGTTTTTCTGGGCAATAGCATTTGATGCAACGTAAATTGAGTTGCGAAACTATTTTTTGCTTGATCGATACTTACGATCGTTCCGTATCGATTTTTTTAATTCTTCCGCCATGCTGGCAACACTTTGGGACTGCCCCAAACTCAATTTCAAATCTGGGTCAATCGCAATCGAAGTCTTTGTCGCCGCCGAATCTGTTGGTCCAACCGAAAACGGCTCGTCATCCTGCCAAGGATGGCCGAGCGACAGAGGCGTTTGCTTCTCCATCAAAGGTGGCTCCTTTCCTTAGTCATTGCGCGAAACACCATCGATCTGCCTTGGCAAATGATTTCACCAACCAGACCGACGGCGAAAACGCAGACATCAGGACTTGGAAGCGGGTGCGTTTTCGCTTGATGCCGTTTCAGGTTTTGCACTCGGCTGATCATTGGCCGGTGCGTCTTTGAGCTTGTCGGCGGGCTTATCTTTGGCGGGCGTGTTTTGTGCGGTGGAGAATGACTTGAATGACATGTTGCATGCCTTTCGGTACCGTCCGCAATGATTTGCTGACGTTGCAAATATAGTAATAAATTAAATATTTTTCAAGGTTTATGAAAATAATATTTTATTACTCAATTAAATTAATTTATTCACAAAAATACAAACACAGGTAATTCATAATTTTATTTGAGTTTTTATTTTAATAATATTCTTAACGCCACCACTCTGCCCTATCGATCCGCACGCGGATGCCCCAGATGCAAAACCGGCATCAAGTCAAAGTACGGACGGATGATCGGCGAATCCGAGGCCGCGAAATCGCAGAACGGCCCGTCGAAAAACACCCGCCCTTCATAGAGCATCACGGTGCGTGGCTCTAAGCGATTGAGCAAGTCTTTGTCGTGGGTGATGATGATGGTGGTGCGCTGGCGTTCAGCATCCAATTCATGCGTTTCCAAAATCAAATCTTGAATTTGCGCCGCGCTGGTGGGGTCCAGGCCGGTGGTCGGCTCGTCATAAAAGATTGCGTCCGGGGTCATCGACAACGCCCGCGCCACCGCCAAGCGCTTGGCCATGCCGCCGGACAGACTGTTGACGTCGATGTCCAAGAAATCATCGCTGTCGTCCAACGCCACCGCTTTGAGCACGCGCTTGGCGATGGGCACGATGTCTTCGTCTTCCAGGTGACGGATTTCGTGCAGCCACAAACGGATGTTGTCGAACACCGATCCCGAAAACAGCGCGTTCATCTGAAACACCACCCCCCAGTGGGTGTGCAGCACATCCAACTGGGCCGGGGTTAAGCGCGACACATCGACCAACGGCGCGCCGTCTTGTTCATGATCGGCGACTTGCACCACACCCGCGTCCGCTTCCAACTGGCCCAAGATGTGGTTCAGCAACACCGTCTTGCCGCAGCCCGACCCGCCGACAAACGCCACCATCTCGCCGCGCTTGATCTCGATATCGACACCGCACAGCACCCGGTGCTCGCCAAACGCCTTGGCCAAGCCCTCGATCCGAATTTCCGTACCGATATCCTTACGCGTTTCCATACCTTTAGCGTACACGGTGAACAAAACAATGTGTGCAAAAAAGGGCTTTCTCACGTTAGGCATGGAAAACATTTTGTATGGGACAACGTGCCCTTGCCCCCACACGGTGGTCACCGCATAATCCCATTCAATCATAAGCAGTGGATACGATCCTTTTTCAATGGGATAAGTTTTCGATGAAGGCAATGCATGCTTGAACAACCGGATGAACGTAAACGGGTCAAAAGGCGTCCGATGGTCGCGGCGTTGCTATCGTTCCTGATGATAGGGATGGGCCAACTTTACAATGGTCAACTCAGGCGCGCGGTCGTGGTGTTCGCTCTCGGTCTAGCACCCTTTATCGCAATATCCTTGATCCTACAGTTCATTCCCCCATACGTCGGAACCTTGCTTTATGTAAGTGGGGCGTTGTGCCTGCTAGCATTGTGGATATTTAGTGTCGTTGATGCGTTTGTATCTGCGCGCCGGATTGGCACGATCACATTGCAACGTTACAATCGTTGGTACGTTTATGGGTCCATCTACCTGCTATCGACCCTTATTTCCTTCACCATTGATGAGCCCCCGGTCGCGGCCTATTCCATTCCCGCTGGCTCCATGATACCGAGCTTGCTTGTCGGTGATTATGTTTATGCCCATACCTATCGTGACCAGCCACCGGAACGCGGTGACATTGCGGTGTTCAAGCAGCCGACAAACGGAACCGATTACACCAAGCGCATCGTGGGCTTGCCCGGTGATCGCATTCAAGTGAAGGGCGGTGTCTTACACATCAATGGCGTGGCTGTGCAACGCGAAAACAAGGGCGCGTACGGCTACCAGGATTCCTCTGGCAGGTTTCACAGAGCTACGCGCTATCAAGAAACCCTGCCCAATGGCAAACGCTACATGATCATCGAAGAATCGGACGCGTATCCTGCTGATAACACCCCCGTCTACACTGTGTCTGCGGGACATTATTTCGCCCTGGGTGATAATCGCGATAATTCTCTCGATTCACGCTATCTCCAAGAGGTCGGATTCATACCGCACGAAAATATAACGGGTCGAGTTATCTTGATTTACTTTTCCAAAAATGGCTCTTGGTGGCCGCTCTGGCGGCTGCCCCAAATCATACGTCTTGCACGCATCGGCAATGAGGTTGAATAGGGTCTTAACCCGCGCTGTTACCATAGCGCTTTTGCTCAAACGAAGATAATGGACCAGATGACCTGTAAGCCGGGTTCTGTCCCCCCTCAAACAAATGAGGGATGGATGGCCATTCATCTGGGACGCCTGTTGCCAGACGCCTCACGCGATACACCCGAACGACAGTGCACAAACACACTTGGGGCCCAAAGCCCCCGGTCGTCCTTCTCGATCTTGCACCCGGTGGGGTTTACCGTGCCGTCCCTGTTGCCAGGGACGCGGTGCGCTCTTACCGCACCCTTTCACCCTTACCAAAGCTAAGCTCAGGCGGTTTGCTTTCTGTGGCACTTTCCCTAGGGTCGCCCCCGCCGGCCGTTAACCGGCACCGTGTCTGTGTGGAGCCCGGACTTTCCTCCCCCACCCGAAAGCAGGGACGGCCATCCAGTCATCTGGTCCGTCGGAGAAATTAGGCGTTTACGCCCTATCAAGCAAGGCCTTGAGGATGCCCACCGTCTCAAGATCGGCTTCGCCGGTGACGCGGCTGGGTCTGAAATGGCGCTGAAACGCCGTTATGGTGGCGCGCAAATCGGTGGTTTCATAGCCGTACGCGCTCAGCAAGATCGCGGCCTCATCCGCCGTTGCAGAAATCGGTTCGACGTTCTCAACCCACAAGCCGATGCCTTTGTCCGCCAATCGCTTCCAATCGAACAGTTCGCCGGGATCTTGCTTGCGACATGGTGCGACGTCGGCATGGCCGACCACGTTGTGCGCAGGGATCGGATGGCGTTTGACGATGGCCCCGGCCAGCCCTTCCAACGCCATCATCTGCGCGTCGGGAAAAGCGCGATAGCCGAATTCATGGCCGGGGTTGACCAGTTCGATACCGATGGAGCGCGCGTTGACGTCCATCGCCCCGCGCCACCACGCGACGCCGGCATGCCACGCGCGTTTGTCTTCATCGACCAAACGATACACCGTGCCGTCTTCGTCGATCAGGTAATGGGCGCTGACCCCGGCGTCTGTGTCGCACAACCGTTCCAGGGCCACCTGACAGCTTTGCATGCCGGTGTAATGCACCACCAACATGTCGATGGGGATCGCTGGCGGGCGGTCGTTGAAATTGGGCGAAACCGTCAGAGTGCTCATTTAAAACCGCGGGTCTTCTTTACATGGTCGTACGCCGCGTTGATGGCCGCCATTTTTTCGTTCGCCAGATCGATAAATTCCTGCGGCAGGCCCTGCGCCATCAGCTTATCGGGATGGTTTTCATGGATCAGCGTGCGGTATGCCGTTTTGATTTCTTGATCCGTGGCATTCGCCTCGACACCCAAAACGCCGTAAGGATCGGACTGCCCGCCGGATGGCGCATGGGTCGCGGTGATGCGCTCAAAGGTGTGCTGGTCGAAACCGAAAATGTCGGATACGCGTTTGAGGTACTCCAACTCCGCCGGATGAACCACGCCATCGGCCTTGGCGATGTGAAACAGCCCGCCCAAAAGCTCTTCCAACACCACCGGCTCGTGGGGGAACAAGTTGGCGACCTGCTGGGCGTACATTTCAAAACCCGCGGTAGAGGTTTTGGCGCGGTCGAACACCTTCGCGACGTTGTTGACTTCGTCGGGGGGGATGCGAAACAGTTGCTTGAACGCTTGCACTTCGTCGCGGGTCACCTGGCCGTCGGCCTTGGCCATTTTCGCGCCCAGCGCAATCACCGCCAAGGTAAAGGCGACTTGGCGTTGTTCTTCGCGCGACACCCGCCCCAGCGCGGGACCGCCGCCATGAGCCTTGTCCAGCGCATGCCCAGCCACCGCGCCCAACAACGCACCCAACGGCCCGCCAACGGCGAAACCGGCGACGCCACCGATCACTTTTCCCCAAATGCTCATCGACACTCATCCATCACTGCTTTGTGGCACAGAATTCTAATCCAAGCCTTCAAAGTACCTCAGTCCTACAAAGCTGCAAGAAAAATAGGGGGGTGTGACGGGCGTCATACCCGTTTTGAGCGAGTACGCGTATTTTGGCCTTAACGCTAAACATTCGCGTGTGTGTTTTGGACAGCTTTTGAGGAGCCTCACGATGAGCGCTTTTGATATTCCCAAAAATCTGGTGGCCCTGTTGGGGGCGCTGACGCTGGCGGCCTTGTTCGCCACGGCGCAGCCCGCGCAAGCTGAGGAAATGGTCCCAGCTGCTGAAACGGCCAAAGTGCCATCCGACGCCGTTGCCCATCACATCGAGCTGAACACGCTGCGCAAACTGCTGAGCACACCGCATATGAGCTTTGAAGAACGCCATCAATTGCTGCAAGAGCTCAGCGAAATCGAAGAAGAGTCCGCTTAACCGCAACCTCTTGAGACCGGAAACAAAGCGATGATCGACAAACTCATCCAGCACTTGCGGGCTTTCCAACGCAATGAAGATGGCGTCACGGCCATCGAATACGGCGTGTTGATCGCCCTGATTTCCGGTTCTTTGTTGTTCACGTTGCCGCTGGTGGGATCGGGAATTTCCAATCCCATGAGTGAGCTGGCTTACGCCATTGACGGCGGCGGCGCCAGCAGTGGCGACGACAGCGAAGGCGAAAGCGATTCCGACGACGTCGCCAGTGATGACGATGATGGTCACGGTGACGACGATGACGACGACGAAAGCGATGACGACGACGATCATGATGATGATGACGACGACGATGATGACGGCGGCAGCGAATACAGCTGATTAGCGTTTCAGCGCACTCAACCGTTCGCGCAAACGATCCAGCAGCGCCCCGTCGATGCCCCCACCGCCTAGATTTTCAACCTTGCGAAACGCAACGATGGCGTCATAGGTGCGCTCACCGTCGATGCCATCGGCATAACCAGGATCAAAGCCCAAACGACTGAGCGCATATTGGGTGAAGCGAACCGTGGCGCGATCGCCGATTTCGTTGGAGCCGGTGACTTTGACCCAAGCTTCGGCCTGTTGCCCCGCCAACGTAACCGCCGTTGAGTTCAAACGCGCTTTCAAGGCGTTGATCTCATCATCGTCTGCGGACCTGTCTTGGCGTTCGGCAATCAACAACCACATCAACGCTTCGCGCCGTTGCATGGGCCCTGCCACGCCGGACGCCAGCGCAGCAGCCAACCCGCGCTGGGCTTGTGTCGAACCTGCACGGGCGGCGCGTTCGAACCACATCATGCCCCATTCGGGCTCTTTCGCCGTGCCGCGACCCTTAAGATATGCATCACCCAATTGGTATTGCGCGCCGATGTGGTCCATGGCGGAAGCCATCGAAAACCATTCCACCGCACGCTTGGGTTCCGACTGCATCAAGCCCATCTGATAGGCCGCAGGGCCGTAACCTTGAAGCGCCAACCCTTCGAACCAGCGGCTTGCGGTTTTGGGCTCAGAATCGGCCAGCGACAGGCCCAAATCGTACTGTGCACCGACATCGCCGGATTCGGCCCACGCCTGCAAAGCGTTCAAAGATGAGACCTGCGGCGTTGATGCGGCCTCTAGCTCTTGAGTTTCTTGGGTTTGCAAAGGTTCACCCGTTGCCTGCGGAGCCCCGCAGCCACTGAGCATCAGGCTCGATATGATGGCGAGTCCCACCGCGACACGCACCGTTTTCACATGGGCTCGTCCCTTCGCATCAACGCTCAACGTCATTCTTCTTCCCTTATATTCATCGCGTAGATTATTTTTTTATCTTTATATTTTCGCCATTTAAGCAGATTTCACCCGGTTTTGCCCCCTATTTTACGCGGGGATCTTCTGCACGGCGTGAATTGTCGCACTGTCTTAAGTGTGATAGACAGTTTACGCAACAGGTTGAAGCACATAGACTTGAACCGCGATGATAACAGCGCACTCTGTGAGACCATCGGTGATCCGCATGACATGTTTCGTTCCCAAAGTGAGGCCGTTTGCCTGCTCCGGTGCCAGCCTCGGCGTGCTTCTCGCCGCCGGTATCGGCGTTGGCGCTTTGGCTACGGGCACGGGAACGGCCCACGCGCAGCCAATCGAAAATGAGCTGAAGTATCTGATCGACAGCCACCCGAAAATTCGCGAATCGGAAAAAACTTTGGAATCGCGCCGGGCGTCTGTTGATGAAGCCGAGGCTGGCTATTACCCATCAGTGTCCATCACCGGCGAAATCGGCCCGGAAGTCATCGACAACCCCACCACCCGCGCACGCGGTGAAGGCGACCCCAGCCGCGCCGTGATCAACACCGTCAACATGACCGTGATCCAAAACGTATTCGACGGCTACAGCACCACATCATTGGTGCGCGCCGCAGAGATCAACCGCGAAGTTGCCCAGTTCTCGTTGGAAGGCACACGCCAAAGCACTTTGTTCGAAGGTGTCCGGGCCTACATCGACGTGTTGCGTCAGCGCCGTCTGGTTGAAATCGCACGTGAAAACGAACGCACCATTTTGCGCCAACTGAACCTTGAAGATGAGCGCGTGCGCCGTGGTTCGGGCGTAACCCAGGATGTTTTGCAAGCCAAATCCCGCCTGCAAATCGCCAAGGAACGCCGGGTTGGTTACGAAGGCGCATTGTCCAACGCGATCAGCACCTATGAGCAAGTTTTTGGCCATGCCCCACATTTGGCGAGCATGATTGATCCATCGCCGCCCGCCGAAGTCATTCCCAGTTCACTGGATCGAGTGACCGAAATCGCGCTGATCGAAAATCCTGCCCTGATCGGCCAAGGTGCAACCGTTGAACTGGCCCGCGAGCAACGTCGAGGCGCGGACAGTGGACTGTATCCCAACATCGATTTGCAAGGTGCCGCAAACTTTGAGCAAAAAGTGGGCGGTGTGATGAAAATCCGGCGCGATTACGGCGCGAAGCTGTCGGCGCGGTGGGATTTATTCAACGGCGGGTCGACCCTTGCGCTGCAAAACATCACCAACTTCGATTATCAAGCCAGCTTGGACAATTATGACTACACCGTATCCAAGGTGATCGAACAAACGCGCCTGTCGTGGCAGTCTTTGGTCACATCACGCAAACGCAAAGAACTGCTGGGCAACGCCGTGAACATCGCTGCCGAAGTGTTCGAAGGCCGCCGCAAATTGCGCGATGCCGGTAAAGAAACGGTGATCAACGTGTTGGATGCGGAAAACGAACTCAACAACACCCAGATCAACTACACCACGTCGACCTACGACGAACGCGTGGCGATTTATCAGCTGCTGCTGTCCATGGGCCGGTTGAAACCGGATTACATGATCTCCCAGCGCTAAGCGAACGAACTCTTACTTTTCACGGCGTGTCAGCGAGACCTGATCGGCGATCCGATCGGATGGATGCAACACCACCTCGTCGCCGACTTTTAAGCCGCCGAGCACTTGGGCTTCACGACCGTTCATATGCCCAACGTCCAGGCGCACCAAGCGGGCTTTGTCCTGTTCCAGGACAAACACGCCCCAGCCGCCTTCGATACGAAACAGAGCCGACATCGGCGCTTTCAAGACGCTGTTGTTTTGCCACGCTTCAATACCGACCTCGACCCGAAAACCGTGGCCCAAGGTGGGCGGCAGCGACGCGGGGTCGGAGAAATCGATGATCACGTCGATGCGCTGTTCTTCGATGCCCAGTACCGAGACCTTGGTGTAGCCAAACGGCTCGATGCGGCGCACCACGCCGTCGAGCGCCATACCGCCCCAGTTTTCGATCACGGCGGCAGCGCCTTCGCGGATGCGTGCGGCGTCGCTGGTCAGCACATCGACCACCACTTCCAGATGGCGCGGATCGCCGATTTCCATCAACGCTTCACCGGCACTGACCACGCCCGCACTTTCATGCAAAACGCGCAACACTTGGCCGTCGACCGGTGCGGTGATGGCGACGCAACACTGACCGTCCGCGCCGCCCTCGGTTGGGGTCAGCAACCGCGCGCGCGCCGTTTCCAGTTCATACCTGCGCACTTTAAGGGTGGCTTCAGCGCTTTTCACTTCAGCCAAGCGGGTGGCGACATCAAGCTCAGCCACATCCAAGTCGCGTTGGGAAATGGTGCCGTTTTCACGCAGTTTACGCGCACGATAAAGCTCGGCACGGGCAAAACCCAGTTCGGCGCGGGCGCGTTCGACATCCGCCGCCGCCAACGTCATGGTTTCTTCGGCGGCTTGTGCGGTGGACTCGGCCTCGGCACGGGTGCGGCTGTCCAAGATGGTGGGATCGGCGGGCTCGATCACCGCCAAACGGGTCGTGCCCGCCATCACCCGGTCACCGGCTTCGCCCTCAATGCGCATCAAGCGGCCCGAAACCGGGGCCGAAATGGCGTAGATGTCTTTCACTCGGGTGCGGCCTTCGCCTTCGACGCGCACGGTCATCGGTCCGACATCGACCGTTGAAACGTCCACCGGCACCGCGCTGGGCACAAAGGCCCAGGCCAAAAAGGCCGCCACCAACGCGGAAATCACGCCCCAGAAAATATAGCGTCCAAAACTTACGGGTCTGCCATGTGCCATGGGTCGAAATCCTTATCAATCACTCACGCGTTTTCAGCGCTTGCACCATATCCAGTTTGCCGATTTGGCGGAACGTCGCAAGGCCGGAAGCCAACGTCGCCAAGATCACCACCAAGGCGGAAAAGCCATAGGTCTGTTTGCTGACTTCCAAGGGAATGCGGTAAAGGTCGGTGTCCAACGACAACGTCCACAGCCACGCCAAGCCGTACCCCAGCCCGCAGCCCAACGGCAGCGCCACCACGGTCAAGATCGCCAATTCCCCCAACAAGATGAACGACACCTCGCCCAAGGTAAAGCCGAGCACCCGCAAACTGGCCAATTCGCGCGCACGTTCCGACAACGAAATGCGCGCGGCGTTATAAACCACACCAACCGCGATCACGCCCGCGAACACCACATTGAAAAACGTCATCACCAAAACGTTTTCCGCCATGGTGTCGCGAAAGCTTTGCAGCGTGGTGGAAGCGATCGACACACCGATGATGCCGGGCGTGTCCTTGACCGCGCGAAAGAAATCCTTGTTGCGGGTTTCATCCAACTGGACGTAAGCACCGTTCAAACGCCCTTGTTCGCGCATCACCGTGCCCAGATAATCAAAGTCCATGAACGCGGGACTGCCCATCATGGTTTCCGATACCTGCACCACCGGCAGCTCCAAAGTCGGTCTGCGGCCTTCCGTCACTTGGGCGATGACCGTGTCTCCGACCCCGGCACCGAGCAATTGGGATAGCTTTTTCGACAACACCAACCCGCTTTTGGGCACGTTTACCGGGTTATGGTCTTGATCCAAAATGCGGCTGAGGCGCGCGCCCGGAACCAAACCGGTGAGGCTTTCGCGCCGCTCCGCCCCTTGGAAATATAGTTTTGCCGAGACCATGCGAAACGGTTCCGCCACCATCACGCCGGGCATCGCCTTGACGTTTTCCAGTGCGCGCGGTGCCTTGGCTTCCATAAAGCTCAGCGTCGCGTCTTGACGTTCGGCGCGGTTGAAGTTGACGTCGATAAGCTCTTCCATCGCATCCATGAAAAACATCGATCCGATCAGCACCCCCACCGACGCCGCGATGCCCAGAACGGTCAGAGATGATCGCCCCGGCCAGCGCACCAAATGGCGCACCACCATGCGCGACGGCTGGCTCAGGTGGGTCAGCAGCGTCTCAAACCTTGAGCGGCGATAGGTGGTCGGCGGCGGCGGCACCATGGCTTCGGCAGGCGGCATCAAAGCCGCGCGCCGCACCGCGCCCCAGGTGCCGATCAACGCCGCCGCGAAGCTCACACCACCGGCGATGGCAAACACCTGCACGTCGAAATGAAAATGCAAAAATGGAAAGCGGAAGAACTCTTGATAAATGCCCGTAAGACCGCGACCCAGCCACACCCCGCCCATAAAGCCCAACACGATGCCGACCGCGGTGATCGCCATCACCAGTTTCAGATAATGCACCGCCACCGCGCCGGTCGAATAGCCAAATGCTTTCAACAGGCCGATTTCTTCGCGTTCCGTTTCGATCCAACGGGTGATCACAACGTTGAGCAAAAACGCCGCGATAGCCAAAAAAATCGGCGGGATGAACTTGGTCATGTTGCGCAGCTGATCGAGTTCGCCGGATATGTACCAGTCCGACACTTGATGCTTACGGCCGTAGGATCCGATCCCGCCGTATGGTTCCAAGACCCGGTCGACACCAGCCTTCACCGCATCGATGTTCGCGCCAGGGTCCAGCGACACGATCGCGTCGTTGAACGCGCCCTTCATATTGAACGCCGCCTCCAACGCCGGATGCGACATCCAAAAAATACCGTAGCGTTTGTTGTCGGGCATCATCGCGCCGGGTTGAATGGCGTAAATATACTCCGCCGACAGAACCACACCGGCGATGTGCAGCGCACGTTTGCGGCCATTGAGAATGGCGGTGATGGTGTCGCCCGGTCCCAGATTAAGAGCATGCGCTTCGACAAAGGCTTCGCTGACCAAAACTTCGTTCGACTTGCCCGGCGCAAGCCAGCGCCCGGCCACCAGATGCAAGCGGTTGAGGCGCGGCGGCTCGCCCACCGGGTATGACACAATTTGCCCTTGGGCGGGCTCATCCAAACCCGGCATATCCAAGGTCACGCGTTCTTTGATGCGCGTTTCGACAAAGCGCACGCCGGGGACTTTTTCCACCCGCCCCGCCAACGCATTGGGCGCGCGCTTTAAGGATGCAAACACATCGGCAAAGCCATAGCGTTCGTAATAGGCCGCACGCGTTTCGAACAAGGACTTGAACATGCCTTCGCTCATCACAAACATCGCCACGCCTGCACCGATCACCAAAGCGATGGCCAACGCCTGGGCCCACATGGAACCCAAATCGCGCACCACTTTTTTATCCAGCGGGGAAAGCGACATCACCATGTGAGCTCTCCCGGTTGTTTTTTGGCGGTATTTTCACGGATTTCTTGAACGCAACCATCGCCAATCACGATCACCCGGTCGGCCATGTCGGCGATCACCGCGTTGTGGGTGATCACGGCGGTGGTGGTACCCAATTCACGATTGGTTTGGGCGATGGCTTCCAACACCAAAACACCGGTTTTGGAATCCAGCGCACCGGTGGGTTCGTCACACATCAAGATGCCGGGGCGCTTGGCGATGGCGCGCGCGATAGCGACGCGCTGTTGCTCGCCGCCGGACAGTTCCGCCGGAAAATGATCCATGCGTTCGCCAAGGCCGACCAAGCCCAAAGCTTCATCCGCGGTCATCGGGTTGGGGGCGATTTCAGTCACCAGTTCGACGTTTTCGCGCGCGGTCAAGCTGGCGACCAGATTGTAAAATTGAAAGACAAAGCCGACGTGATCGCGACGATACAGCGTCAGGTCCTTATCGTTCATGTCGGCAAGATCATGGTCGCGAAACAGCACCGCGCCGGTGGTTGGACGATCCAGCCCGCCGAGGATATTGAGCAGCGTCGACTTGCCGCTGCCGCTGGGGCCCAGCAGCACCACCAGTTCACCTTCGTACAAGTCGAAGTCCACACGCTGAAGCGCCGCGACCTCAAGCTCGCCGGTTTGGTAGATTTTCGAAAGCCCGCTTGCGTGCAAGACCGGCTTTTTGCGTGGCGCAAGATCGCTCAACACTCACCCCCGATACGCAACGATAAGTTACATGTTTACAATAGCATAAATCATGCGACGGCGGGAACCAGAGACAGCAAAAGCAGCCCCGCCATGAACCAGTTGAAAGCCTTCAGGCGCTCAGGCGTATGTAAAAGCCGACCGATCACGGTGCCGAAATAAATCCAGATGCTGGCGCTGGGAATGGTCCACAGCAAAAAGATCAGCGACATCACCAACACTTCGCCCAGCAAATTGCCGCCCACCGTGGTGAACGTCGCCACTGCGCCGACGGCGACGGCCCAGGCTTTGGGGTTGACCCATTGAAAGGCGGCGGCTTGTAAAAAGGAGAACGGCTTGGGGCGCTTACCGCCTTCTTCGACCGGGCCTGAGTTGGCGATTTTCCACGCCAAAAAAACCAAGTAGGAAATGCTGAGGTATTTCAACACCACATGAATTTGCGGATAGGTTTCAAACACCCGCCCCAGGCCTAAGCCCACCGCCAAGTTCATCACCGCAAAGCCGACCGCGATGCCCAGCATGTGTGGAATGGTGCGCCGAAAGCCAAAATTGACGCCACTGGCGGCGACCATCACGTTGTTGGGCCCCGGCGACGACAACGACGCCGCCGAAAACAGCGTTACAGGGATCACCAAATCAAGCAGAGACATGTGGGGAAGTCCTTATACTCGGTGCTTAAAATCCGATAAACTGTCACTCTAATGCGAATATAGACGAACACAAGGACTGCAACATGACCCCCCAGCCCTCATTTTCGGGAATCCCCCACGCCAACCTCGGTCTCATCGGCTGCGGCCTGATGGGCCACGGTATCGCCAAGAACCTGTTGCGCGCGGGCCATCGCGTGACGATTTTGGATCACCCCGGCAACCAACCGTGCGACGACTTGGCGGCGCAAGGGGCCGGGTTTAGCTCTGAGCTGGGCGATATCTGTCACGCCAAGGACGCGGTGTTCCTGATTTTACCGGGCTCGCCCGAAGTCGAGGCCGTGGTGTTGGGCGAAGGCGGCGTGCTGCAACACCTGGAATCCGGCACCTTGGTCATCGACGCAACCACGGCGGAACCGGAACACACCTTAAAAATCGCCGCCGCTGTGCGCGCCCATGGCTGCGGATACGTCGATGCGCCCATGACCCGCACGCCGAAAGAGGCCGAGACCGGTCACCTCAACGTGCTGATGGGGGGCACCGACGCAGACGTGGCAAAAGCGCGCGGCTATATCGATGCGTATGCGGAAAACATCTATCACGGCGGCGAAGCGTCGGCGGGTCATCGCTTGAAGCTGCTGCACAACTTCGTGTCCCTCGGCCAGGCCGTGGTCATATCTGAGGCCGTCGCGGCGGCCGACAAAGGCGGTGTCGATTTGGCCGTGCTCACCGAAGTGCTCGCCTCCGGCGGCGCGGGTGGTGTGGCGCTGGAACGCCTGCGTCCTTTCATCGAACAACACGACAGTTCCGCGTTTCGCTTTGCCATCCGCAACGCCGCGAAGGATTTGGATTATTACACCCGCATGGCCGATGCGCTCGACGCGCACCATGAGGCGGCCCAAGCGGTGCGCCACGTGCTCACCAGCGCGTTGGAACAATCCTCAATCGATGCCGTGATGCCCCAACTGATCGATATCTTGGGAGACAAACCCGGTGACAAACAGGGCGGTTAGGATTTACGCAAACTGATCGGCAGCATGCGCGACAAGACACCGTCACGCCTGACGAACTGATGCCACAGCGCCGCCACCGTGTGCAGCCCAAACACGGTGATCACGGCGTGCGCCAAAATGATGTGGACCTCTTCCAGCAACTGGCTCAGCTCACTGTCGGCAACCGTCCAACCGGCGAGAAAATCCAAGGCGAAAAAGTCCACCGCCTGCCCGGCGGCCAAAATCGACACAACCCCGGTGATGGTCAGCAATACCGGCAAAGCGTACAGCGCCAACACCACCAACTTGTGCGCCAAAACCTCTAATTTACGCTGGTTCAATTCGTCGGGGCTGGTCTGGCTGAGCCGCCAAGCGGCGCGGATCGCAAAAAAGCCCACCACCAAGATGCTCAGCGATGCGTGCCAATACATGGTATTCGTTTTGGCGTCATCCACGGCACCGACCAAGACTTCGCCGGTGATGTATGCGCCAATGGTCAGCGCAGCCACCCCCCAGTGCAAAACCTGACTGATCAATCCATAGCGTTTGCTGTTGTCCGAAAGCATGCTCATCTGGGCGGTCCATTTCTTTGTCTAGGTGGCAGATGGGGCCTAGACATGATCCTTTTCGGGGCGTTTCACATCATCCAAACAGGGGATATTTTTTACAATTTTTTCTGAACCAAGTTTCAGCTTCTAGCGCGTCATTCAGAAAACCTGAACGACGATTAGCCTTGTTTTCAAAGGATTTATGGAATTTTCCAGGGCCTAAATGAACATTGCGTTCAGCTAATATTCAGTTCCAGTTCAGTGATCGTTCAGTGACGACGTGGCAATATCGGTTCAACGATTAAGAACACCTCATAAGAAACACCCTGAACGAAATCCTTGAAGGAGACGAAAGATGAAAATTCGCACCCCCGAACAAATCGAAAAAATGCGCATCGCTTTCGGCTCCGCCGCCATCGTTTTCGTCGTCGGCCTCACCTCCGCCGCTGTCGCGGCACTGGGCTTGGCGCAAATGGCTTAAGGAACGATCCAGCAGAAGGTTTCCTCCCAACCTTCTGCCAACACCGGAAACGAGCGTCCATCCTCCCCAGAAAGCTCCCTCCCAAGCTTTCGTGCAAGGCTCCCCCTAAGGTTTCTTGAACCGGACGAACGTTTTCAAAATATGTGAAGCCCCCTCATCCCCGGCCATCCAGCCGGGGATTTTTTTGTATCCGCAGCTTCTAAAACTCAGTCGCCCGCAACCACGCACTGGCGCTGTTCGCCCAAGCCCGCGACCCCCAAACGCATTTCATCGCCGGGTTTAAGGAACTGGGGCGGGCTCATACCCATGCCCACACCCGGCGGCGTGCCGGTGCAGATTACATCACCCGGATGCAGGGTGAAAAATCCCGACAGATAGCTGATGATGTGCGCCACGGAAAAGATCATCGTGCGCGCATTGCCGGTTTGACGTCGCTCACCGTTGACGTCGAGCCAGATATCCAACACCTGCGGGTCCGCCACTTCATCGCGCGTCACCAGCCATGGGCCGATGGGGCCGAAGGTGTCACACGACTTGCCTTTGACCCACTGGCCGGTGCTTTCCAATTGAAAGGCCCGTTCGGAAATGTCGTTGACCACGCAATAGCCCGCGACGTGGTTGAGCGCTTCGGCTTCGCTGACATACTTTGCTGCGGTGCCGATCACCACGCCCAACTCAGCTTCCCAATCACTTTTGACGGAACCCCGTGGCAGCACCACGTCGTCGTTGGGGCCGTTGATGCAGCTGGTGTGTTTGGTGAACAAAATCGGTTCCGCCGGTTCCGCCATGCCGGCCTCTTTGGCGTGGTCGGAAAAGTTTAAGCCGATGGCCATGAACTTGCCGACCCCCGCCACGCACGGCCCGATACGCTGGTCGCCGTCGACCAGCGGCAAATCTTCGACGTTCAGCGCCGCCAATGCGGCCAAGCCGTCGTCCCCCAGCACCGCGCCCGAGATGTCGTTCACATGGGCCGACAGATCGCGAATGTTGCCATCCCCGTCCAACAGACCCGGTTTTTCCTGGCCGCACAAGCCGTAGCGTAACAGTTTCATCAATCTTCAATGCCCCGCCGCGTCATGTCTGTCAACCGCTGGCCGTGCGAAGACCTTTCAGAGCCTGAAGTGACGTTCTATACTGCCCTCAGTCCAAGCTGAGGAAACGTAATTCATGTCTTCACCCCCGATAGCAGGCGTCGTTTATCAACGTGGCGCACCGATCCGCGATGTGATGAAAGCCTTCGTCGATCAGCTGCGCGGTGCGGACATCAACGTACACGGCATCTTGCAGCAAGTTCCCAAAGACATGGACCCCACAGCAGCGGGATGCGGGGTGGATGCCATCGACATCAAGACCGGCGCACACGTGGCGCTGGTGCGCCCTACCCAGTATGAACTGGACAATAAAATTTGTTCCATGGACGTCGCGATGCTGGCCGAAGCGTCGATGATCTTGCGCCGCGCGTTGGAAGACCACGCCGACATCGTGGTGGTGGAAAAATTCGGCAAGCACGAAAAAGACGGCGGCGGATTGTCGGACGACCTGTTGGCGGTGATGGCCGAAAACATCCCCACCATTGTGTCCGTGCCCGAGATCGAGCTGGACTCATGGTTACGTTTCACCGGCGGATTGAGCACGCAACTGCCGTGCGATTTGGATCAAATTCTATCGTGGTGGAAGAACCTCAAAGGCTAGCCTAGACATCCTTGGTGGCAATAAAATATTTCACACCAATTGTGTGCGCACCGATCAAACAACACACATCTAATCCCCTCAGTTTATTAGAATTTTCGAAAATTCATATGCTCTAATGTGCGGTTCTGGGCTATACTTTGCCCATCAGTTTGGAAAACGATTCTGAGGCTAGGATGACTTCACAAGAACCGCATCCCCGGTGTTCCGACGACACCTTTCGCCTGTCCGTTTACGAAGCCGGACATACCATCACGGCTTATCTTTTGAATCAGAAAATCGTCACCGTGCGCATGCGACCGCGCCCGCCGATGACCATCGCGGAAAAGAAATTCATCAGCCACAGCTGGGATTCCTTCATGGACATCTTGGAAAATCGTGCGTTGGAATTGTTCGGCGGTCAAATTGCCGAAGAACTGGTTTGCGGCAGCACCTCATGCTGTTCCGGCGACATCTCGCGCATCGACGAAATTTCGCGCATCCTCGCGGGACTGTCGGTCGAAGACGACCTTGATAGCGAAGAAATTCTGTTTGAACTTGAAGACCGCGCCAAAAATATGTTCGCCCCCGACCATGTGCGCGCCGCGATCATTCCGGTGGCCGAATACCTCTGCGAGCAGGAAAATGCCGGACTGATGGAAATCAGCGGTAAGAAGGTCGCCCAGATTATCGAGCAGTTCATCCCCCGTCCGCCCAAAGAAAAAGGCGGGTTGCTCAAGCTGTTGAATCTCGCTTGAGCCTTCCCACCTTTTTTTAAATCTTCAATATGAGTTCCGCTTAACGCCCCATATTCCAAAAATAGGACATGGGCGATGAGAACATGTTGGATGTGCGCCCGACATCATTGGACATGCGCGCCATCGACGAATTCATGTTCACCGTCGAACCGGTCATGACCGCAACGTTGTGCGACATGGACGCCAGCTGTGCATCCATGTTGTTGACCGACACCTGCATGGTGGCGATGTTGGTCGACATCGCGCTGATGTCTTGGACCATGACCTTTTGCACTTCTGTCATGGTGTGAATATCGTCGCCGAGGCGCACGATGGTGACCGTCATGGTGTCGATACGGTTGGCGATGCCCCACATCAAATAGGTAAAAACACTCATCACCACCACGATGCCGCTGATGCCCGCCACGATATAGCGGCTGTTGTTTACTCTTCTATACACGTCCCTATCCCATTCTTTTTATCGTTATGAGCCATGTTCACCGAAAGGTTACGCCTTCGGCCACGCTGGCTTGGATCACCCGGCAGATACCTGTTTGGGTTGTTCGTCAGATTCCGGGGTGAGAATCTGTTGGTCTTGATCGGCAACCAAACCCGTATCGATCTGCGTTTGTTCAACTTTGGTTTCAATCGCGGGGGCTGGTGTCACGTTTGCAACCGGATTATCAATCGGACTTTCGCTTGTTGGTGCCTTGCGCCCGGATGGATCGGTATGCAGGTCATTCAAGCGCTGAATATGGCCCTCGATCGCGCCGAGCACTTCGCTGATCATGCGCCGGGTGCCTTTGCCCCATCCCGTAACACCGCCCGAAAAAGCGCTGCGCCACGCGCGGGTATTTTTCAAAAAGGCATTCTGCAAATTCAATTCATAATCACCGAACACCGTCGGCAGTTTCTTTGCCAAGAACTTGGCCGCCACCCTGCGCGCCGTGTAGTGCCAAGACATCGCGACCACACCCGCCGCCGCTGCGATGGCGATCAAGCTGAGCACATAGCCCTTCACCGCGTCATAGGCCGACACGAACGGGTCCGTGCCAAACACATTCACCAAGCCAAACGCCAACGCAATCGCCACGCCAACACCGACGATGTCGCCAATCAAAACCAGCTTGCGCCATTTTTCAACGGCTTGTTCGATCAGCGGGATGGTGTCGATTTCGATTTGGCGCGCCACATCTTCAAGCGAGCTCACCACGCGGTAGCCACGTTCGATTTCGACCTCGTCCATGCGCCGGGTGATTTCGGCCATGTCTTCATCGCGCTTGCGCTGATAGCGTTCGCGCAAGGCGTCGTCTTGGATGGGCACGGCGGCCTCTTCGTTGTAGACGCACAAGAACCGACCGCTGGCCAAGCCCGTCTGCGCCAAGGCGCGCTGCCATGCGGCGACGACTTCTTCGGGATTGTCTTCGCGCGCGGTGGTATCGATTTGGTTCAAGATATAAACGAACTTGGTCGAATCCGCGCGGCCCGTCGCTTTCGCCACCAAGTGTTTGAGCGTGTCTTGCATCGCCCCCGGTTCGGGATGGCGGGCATCGAAAAAGATCAGCACCAGATCGGAAATGTCGATGATGTGATCGGTCAAACGCAAGGTCGAACGGCGTTGATCGTCGGCGTCGAAACCGGGGCTGTCGATCAACGTGCGACCCTTGAGAATTTCGGTGTCGGCGGTTTTCAGCTGCAAGTACGTATCGATGCGGCGGCCTTCGCCTTCGGCGACCTTTTCGATCTCCGAGCCAATGCCAAAGAACGGAAAGCGCGGGTCGTTGTTCAACGCCGTGCCCGGCAAAGTGCGAGAACTTTCGTGATGCGAATAACAAATCACCGTGAACTTATCGTCCACCGCCTGATTGCCGGTGCGCTGCAATGTCTGCTTCAAGGTGTGATTGATGAAGGTTGACTTGCCCGACGAAAACGTGCCCAGCACGCTGATCAACGGCCACCACGTGATGCGGGTGGCGAGTGAGTCGTCGTCTTTCAACAGCCCCAGACGATAGAGCACCTTGTCGAGCTTGCGATACGTTGGCAACACCTGGACCAGATCCGGGTGCTCTTCTTGCAAGTGCGTTTCCAGGTTATTCAAACGCTCAGTCAGGTTCGCGTTCGGGCGGCTAAACAACATTGATATCACTCCATGGTTCGGGCGTTAAAAATCGCCCTTTGCGCCGCGGTCCAAAACATCCAGCATGATTTCTTTGACCTTGATGGCCTCCGCCTTCAATTTCGGCGGCAACGGTTTGCCACCATAAATCATCGGGTCCATGTTCAAGGTGTAGATCCACAACCTACCTTGCTTGTCTTCCACCAACGACAAGCGACACGGCAAGTACGCTGCGAAGGCATCGGAATAATCGAGCATCTCAGCCGCCGTCAGCGCATTGCAGAACATGTAGATTTTGACGAAGCGATAAGGCTGACCGCTCATCGCTTCGACTTGTTTGTATAAAGGCAGTTCGCCGACGTTTTTAATGTTGTGTTCGTTGGCGACGAACTTGATGGTTTCGTCCACCTCTTCCGCCGTCAGGTCTTCACTGACCTGCGAACGCCACACCGTCGCTTCCGCCGCATTGCCGGTTTTGAGAATTTGATTGAACATCTCGGCATAGGTATCAAGCGCCTTGTCATCAAATTCGGCGAGACGGGTTTTCACATCCCACAAAAAGGGTGCAGCGGTGACACCGGCAAAAATGGCCAGCATGCCGATGATCGCTAAGAGGTTACGAACGGTGCCCATTTAACAGCTCCTCAATTGGCGGCGTTAGGTGCAGCCGGTGCCGGAGTTTGCACAGGTGCGGGCATGGACGCTTCACGTTCCGCTGCCGCTTTGGCCATGGCTGCGGTGCGTGCTTCGTGCAACTTGACGCGCAATGCATTGGCCTTCTCACGATCCAAACGATTGAGCACACCCATCACCGAGCTGGCGGTCCATGGCGCATCGCCGTTCAATAGACGCAAGCCCGTTTCGTAATACATGTCAGCGGCGTCCTGATAACGGCGCTGCATGAAGTACAGGTTACCAAGCTCGCCGGTGATGTCAGCTTCGTCGCTGATCCCCACCAAAGCTTTGTAGAGCTCTTCGGCCTTGTCCATGTCGCGCTGCCAGTACGCGGTGCGCGCCGCGGTCAACTGTTCCATCACCGCCGGGTCGATGCTCACCGCTGGGTTGTCATTTGCCGGATTGGCCTGGGATTGCATTTGCGCGCGGCGTTGCATCATCTCGGCACGTTGAGCTTGGGCGCGTTCATAAGCGGCCTTGGCGCGTTCTTGAGCTTGGGCACGCGCTTCTTCACGGGCTTTGATCCATTCGGCCTGGGCCTTGGCTTGCGCTTCGGCTTGTTCCTTCTGACGAGTTTGATAGTCAGCCATCGCCTTTTCACGTGCCTGCAGAGCTTGCGCTTGGGCTTCGGCCGGTGTCTTCGGTGCTGCGGCCTGAGCCTTGCTCATTTGAGCTTGAGCTTGTTGCGCTTGTTCTTGCGCCTTTTTGGCCTGCTCTGCGGCTTGCGCTTGAGCTTTTTCATAGACGGCCTTTTGCTGAGCTTGAGCCTCAAGTTGACGGGCTTGCGCTTCGGCTTGAGCCTTCTTCATATTGGCTTCGGCTTCTTGCTGACGCGCCAGGGCATCGGCTTGGGCGTCGGCTTGGGCTTTTTTCATGTCGGCCATTGCAGCAGCTTGTGCATCGCGTGCGGCTTGCTGCGCTTTGGCGGCATCCGCTTGAGCTTTTTCAAAAGCGGCTTTGCTTTTGGCTTCGGCTTCGGCTTGCATTTTTTGTGCTTTCGCCTGGGCTTCTTCGAACGCCGCTTTGTTTTTCGCCGCCATATCTTGCGGGCTCATCGGTTGGGCTGCGCTGGCGGTAGCCGGTGCTGCTACAGGTGCCGCAGATTCTTCCGGGGCCGGGGCCGCAGCTTCTTCCGCAGCCGGAGCCGCCGGTGTCAAATGCGTCGGCATTTGCGCAGCAGGCGCTTCAGGTGCTGCGGTTTCTTCAGCTTCGGGAGCGGCTTGCTCAGGCGTGGTGGACGCCATCTCGCTCGACGGCTCTTCCATGATGTCAAGCTGCACCAGCTCGCGTTTGATTTCGTCCTGATACACCAAACCGGCGACAACCAGAACGGTGACGAACACAATGACCAGATGGTTCATGATCCAACGAATAACAGGCATGCCTACTCTCCAATTACGACTTTTGCGCTTTAACGATAAAGCGTCTCAGCCAATGCATTTAGCTCAAGCGCCGCTTTGCCGCGGGGCTCCAATTCAAACACGCCTAGTCCTTCGCTGAAGGACCGGCGAAACGCCATGCGTTGTGATAAGGATTGGTCTAAGACGTCCAATCCGGGGATTTGTTTCAAAACCTCTTGGGTCTCGACATTTTCCGTCGCCGCCGGGTGGGTGTCGGCGCGGTTGATGAAGCACAGCACTTCGGGCTTTTTGGCGTTGGCGCGGGTGCTTTCTTCGATGATCGCAAGGAACTGCTGGGTCGCCCACACGTCGGCTTGCGACGGGGTCACGGGAATCAACACCCGGTCCGCGCGGCCCAAGGCGGCGCGCGCCGCCTCCATATCGGACAGCCCGATATCGATCAGCACACTGCCTTTGTTCTTTTTGGGGATCGAGCCGTACACCGACACGGTGGGCTCGTAGCCTTCCTCGACCCGCACATCGATGGCGTCGCGCAGGGTGTTTTGAGGATCCAGGTCGCACAGTACCACGCGGTGATCGGAATTGGCGAGCCACAGGGCCAAGTTGAACACCACCGTGCTCTTACCCGTTCCGCCCTTCAGATTTCCCACCACTGTAATCATAATGCCGTCCCTTAAAGTCTATCTGTTATGTGGCCCGGTTCACTTGGCTGGTGCTTTCGGCGCTTCGATGCGCTGATAGTCCGCCGGTACGTCGAACCATCCGGCGGTGGTGTCGGCCACTTTCAAGCCGCGCAGTTCACGCGACATGCCCAGGGCCGGGTTTTCTTCTTTGACGATGATGCCCAGATCCATATCCACCAATTGATAGGCTTGGGTGACCTTACCGCTGGGCTCGGCCAAGGACATGTCCCAGCGTTCCGCATTGCGGCCTTCGAAATCGACATTGCCGGTCATGGTCAACTGCATGATGCGACCATCGGGAAATTCTTGGCGCACGATCATGTTGCGCTCTGGTTCCCACCACAGCATCGACTTGGTGTTGCTCGGCGCGTGGCTCTGGCTCCACTGTTCGACATCGAATTGACCGAACTTAGCGTCGGCGACCTTTTCACACGTCAAACCATCGATTTCAGGGCACGGGGTTTTCGCGCCGCCCATGGATGTCGGTGCATCCGCCGGGGCCTGAATTTCCATATAAAGCTTATCTTGGGGGAACAGAATGCGCATGACCTTCTGCTTCGCCAAAATAATCTTGACCATTTTGCGACCGCGTTCGACGTATTCGAAACGCGTGTCATCACCGGACACAAAAATGGTCCCGCTTTGCACTTGTTGGTCTTTAAAGCTCTGAACCGCCGTCGCCGAAAAAGGTTTCTTGCTGCCCGCAACGGCCTCACCCGAAACGCCCGCCATAAAGGCAACGCTGAAAACTGCGGCTGAAATCGTCATCAAAATGCGCATAGCAAGGTCCGTTCCTAAAACGTGGAATTGCTGTTACCGAATGGGTCTTAAAAACTAAACGGCAGATCGGTCAGTGGGCAGGAAGCACCGCCCGAAGGCGGTACTTCCCATCCAACCGATAGGCCTTATTGAGCCGGAGCAGCCGGTGCTGCCGGAGCAGCCGGTGCCGGTGCGCCATACGGTGCGCCATAAGGAGCGCCATACGGTGCGCCGTAAGGTGCGCCATAAGGAGCGCCGCCATAAGGAGCGCCATAGCCGTAAGGTGCGCCGTAGCCGCCGTTGTAGCCGTTGTAACCGTTGTAGCCGTTCCAGCCGTTGTTGCCGTTCCAGCCGTTGTAACCGTTACCAGCGCCATTGCCGCGACCGCTGAAGCTCATGGAGAAATCGCCAGAGCCGTCACCGTTGCCCCAGCCGTTGCCATTGCCCCAGCCGTTGCCGTTGTTGCCCCAGCCGTTGTTGCCCCAGCCATTGTTGCCCCAACCGTTGTTGTTGCCAAAGGGACCCCAGCCCCAAGCGGCTGCATCGTTAGCAGCCATGGAACCAACAACCGCAACACCGGCAACTGCCAGGACTTTCATCAATTTAGTCGTGTTCATATCCAGTACTCCTTGTGCTTCATTTTTTTGCCCCCTAATTCGAACACGGATGCAGGAGAGGGGATGCTCCAAAACCCGCATCGGGTAAAACCCGTAAACTTAATCGGGTGGTAAAACCCGTAAACTCAACTCGGGTGGTAAAACCCGTAAACTCAACTCGGGTGGTAAAACCCGTAAACTCAACTCGGGTCAAAAACCCGTTTATTCATCGGCCCCAATGAGCCCGTCCTCGTTACCAAAATGGCATCCAGGACGAAGGACCGCCGAAACCATTGCCCCCGCCGGTGTAGGGCAGACCGCCCCACCCCAGGCCAGGGGTTCCTAAACCGGGATAGCCCCCGGGGTATCCCAGGCCGGAATAGCCCAAACTCGGGTATCCAACACTCGGATAACCAACGCCCGGATAGCCAACACCGGGATAACCAGTGCTTGGATAACCAGCGCCCCCTTGATAAGGAACACCCCGGTAGCCGAAGCCGTTCATAAACATGTTTCCAGCCGGATAGCCGGGGTACGCGGCTTGCGCGTCATCCAGCCTGCCATCCAAGGGGGCGTACTTGGGCGCTGCAGCCGTGGGCACCTGCACCGGCTGCGGCGCCGGTTCGGGCTTGTACTGACCACTGGCTTGCGGGTCCGCACGCCACGGGTTTTGAGCGGCCGTCACGGACGGGCTCGCAACGGACATCGTCGCGATCAAGGCTCCCATCAGTGTCAAACGGTTGCTTGTCACCGTGTGCTCCCTCCACCATCGCCACCTTGCGGTGCGGCTGGCTGTTGGGGTTGCGGCGCGTAGCCGTAAGGCTGCTGTCCATAAGGCGTGCCATATGGGGCACCATAGGGCGCGCCATACGGGGCGCCGTAGCCTTGGCCATAAGGTTGACCATATGCGCCCTGGCTATTTGCACCCGGGCCGTACGCACGGTAGGGCTGGGCGTACGGATTGCTTTTTTGCATTTCGGCAAAGCGCTTTTCGGCTTCGGCGCGAATTTTGTCCGCTTCGGCGCGGCTGTCCTTGACCCATTGCGGCTCTTGAGGTTGAGCGGGAACGGGGGCCGGTGCCGGGGGCTGCGCTGCGCTCGCAGCTGCGTCGCCCTCGCCCGACAACGTCTGAGGCGCATATTGCGGCGTGGCATTGGCGGGGTTGTACGGCGTTCCGTAAGGCGCGCCATAGCCCTGACCGTAAGGCATTCCGTAAGGCATGCCTTGCATGAAGTTGTTAAAGCCATTGCCAAAACCGTTACCGCCCCGTCCGCCATTGCGACCGCGCAATCCGATGCGCCCGCGCACCTCTACCTGAACGTCCGTACCGCCACTGGTGCCGCCACCCAGGTTGTTGTTCATGGTGTTGCCATAAGCATTGCCGGGAACAGGCGCCATCATTGTTGGGGCCGAATTCGCCGGGCTCGCCGGGTTCATCGGGTTCATCGGATCGAAGCCCATCGGCGGGAAACCACCCATGTTAGGAGCGCCTTGGTTCTGCGCCATACGACGCGAGAAGAACGGACCTTGCGGCGCGGGAGGAACCGAGGCCGTAACCTGCCCTGCCGCTTCACCATCGGACGTCGTTTCGTCTGCAGCCAGCGCACCTGAGGGAAGCGCAAGCATCATCACACCAACCATCAGTTTCGTGCGCATGATCCAGTTCCTTTCCTTGCTCTCATAGGTCATGATTCATCCCCCTGATCCTTGGCCGGAGTCATTCTGGGGGCTGGGCTGGAGCCGTTCTCCACGTTTTTCAAACGGATACCGCGGCGCTTAGCTTTGGACCGCGTTTTGGGCTTGGCTTTTGCTTCCGCTTTTGCTTGTGCTTTAGCGGGCGCTTTAGCCGGGGCCTTGGCTTTGCTTTTAGGTTTGGCCTTGGGTTTGCTCACTTTGGGTTTGCTCACCTTGGGCGCAGTTTCAACAGTTGGCTTGGCAGCAGGCGCTGTTTCTTCTGCCTTTTTGACAGCCGGAGCTTTTTTCACAGGTGCTTTTTTCACCGCGACTTTTTTAGTCGGAGCTTCTGAGGCCGGAGCCTTCTTCGCTTCCGGTTTTGCTTCCGGTGCCGGTGCCGGTGCCGGTGCCGGTTTCGGTTTCGGTTTCGGTTCCGGTGCCGGTTTCGGTTCTGGTTCGGGCTCAGGCTTCGCTTGAGGTGCAGGTGCAGGTGCAGGTGCAGGCGCAGGCGTCGGGGCCGGCGTCGGGGCCGGCTGTTGAGCGCGGCTTTCACGCCAACGCGTGTAGGTGTCCTTGACGAACAGGGTGATGAAATACGGCATCGCACGCAGCGCATAGCCCGCCATCGTCAACACCGGGATCAGCTTTTGCACCCATTTCCAACGCCGCACCCAATCGAGCAACGTCATCAATGCGGTCCAGGCGAAAATGCCCAGCATCGCGGGGATCACCCACAACAGACGGAGTTTGCCTTCGCTCCACGCTTTGCTCTTGGCCTCCGACGCGTCCAAGCCGATGTCGGCAGCGGTCACGCCAACGGCGGGCGTGCCGACCAGGGATGCGTTGAACGTCTGCACACCCGAAGCGCAGCCATAGACCTTTTTCGGATCGATGGTGGCACATTTCAGCGGGATCACCACCAGCGTCAACAAGGTCGAAACCATCACGCCGAACATCAACGAAATCGCCATGCCCTGGAAGATCGGGTCGGTCAAGATCACGCTGGAACCGGCCACCAAAGCCAGTGCGGTGATCATGATCGGACGGGTACGTGCGCGGCACGCTTCGATCACGGCCTCTTGAACCGGCACGCCTTGGTCGACCAAGCGCTTGGAAAAATCAGCCAGCAAGATCGAGTTGCGCACGATGATGCCCGCCAGTGCGATAAAGCCGATCATCGACGTCGCAGTGAATTCCGCACCGAACAACCAGTGACCGGGAATGATGCCGATCAACGTCAGCGGGATCGGCGCCATGATGATCGCGGGCAGTTTGAAATTGCCGAATTCCCACATCACCAGCATGTAGATCAACACCAACGCCACGCCAAAGGCCAAGCCCATGTCGCGGAACGTTTCATATGTCACCGTCCACTCACCGGTCCATTCGAACGCGCTGGTGAAGCTGTCGGTGGGCGGCGAAAGATAGTTAGATTCCAACTTCACCCCATCCGGCGTGATGTAATCGGCGAGCAAATCTTCGACCGCGAACATGCCGTAAATCGGCGCGGCGAGACGGCCCGCGACTTCGCCGGTGACGAATTCGACCGGACGCAAATCCTTGTGGAAGATCAGCTGGTCCTGGATCACCTTTTCAAAACGACCCAATTCCGAAAGCGGGATCATCTTGCCCGTCGACGACGGCACCGGCAATTGACCCAAGCGCGAGAACTGGTCGCGCAACGCGATAGGAATTTGCATCACGATGTAGCGCGGTTCCAAGATGTTGCCGATCTTCACGTCACCAAGCTTGTAGCTGCCCATGACCATTTCGAGCTGCATGTTGATGTCTTCGACCGACACCCCACGGCGCACGGCTTTTTCGCGATCGACCACGAAATGCCAAGCCTCGTACGGGTCTTGGATGAAGTTGTCTTCGTCGACCACGTTGCCGGCTTTGGCGAACACGGCGGTGAGGTCTTGCGCCACCTGACGACGGGTTGCGGCGTCGGGGCCGTAGACTTCGGCGACCAAGGTCTGCAGCACCGGCGGGCCAGGCGGCATTTCCACCACTTGGATTTTCGCGCCCAGCTCGGAGGCCATCGGCGTCAGCATTTCGCGCGCGGCGACGGCCAGCTCATGAGAGGTGCGATCGCGATCGCCTTTTTCCAGCAACTGAACCTGGATGTCGGACTGCCACGCGTCTTGGCGAAGATAATAGTGACGCACCAAACCGTTGAAGTTGAACGGCGAAGCGGTGCCCGCATAAGTCTGAACCGCGGTCACTTCGGGCAGCGTCAACAGCTGATCGGTCAACGCCTGGGTGACGTTGGCGGTCACCGGCAACGCGGTGCCTTCGGGCATGTTCACGACCACGTTGAATTCGGGCTTGTTGTCCAGCGGCAGCATCTTCACCGTCACCCAGGTGGTGTAGAACATCGCAAAGCAGGCAAACAGAATGCCCAGCATGGTGAGGCGGAAGATGCGGTACTTAAGCTTGCTTTCGATCAGCGGCGTCAACATGCGGCGGAAAAAACCGTCCAGCCATTGCTGCTGCTTTTCTTCTTTCTTATGGGCTTTTTGCAACGTTTTCATCGATGGGCGGATGCGCATCGCCAACCACGGCGTGAAGATGAACGCGGCAAACAGCGAAAAGATCATCGCCACCGAACCCAACGCCGGAATCGGCGCCATGTACGGGCCCATCATGCCCGACACGAAGCCCATCGGCATCAGCGCCGCGATCACGGTAAAGGTCGCCAAAATGGTCGGGTTGCCGACCTCGGCCACCGCTTCGATCGAGGTGTCGGTATCGACCTCGCCCTTCAGCAGCCAATGACGATAAATGTTTTCGATCACCACGATGGCGTCATCGACCAAAATACCGATCGAGAAAATCAGCGCGAACAAGCTCACCCGATCGATGGTGAAGCCCATGATCCAGGCCGCGAACACCGTCACCAAGATCACCACCGGGATCACGATCAGCACCACCACCGCAGCGCGGAAGCCGAGGAAGGCCCAAATCAGCAGCGTCACCGCACCGGTCGCGACGAACAGCTTGAAGATCAGCTCGTTGACTTTGTCGTTGGCGGTCTTGCCGTAGTTGCGCGTCACCGACACTTCGACGTTGTCGGGAATGATCCGGCCTTTGAGATATTCGACTTGATTCAAAACGCCTTCAGCCACCGTCACGCCGTTGGTGCCGACCTTTTTGGCCACCGCGATGGTCACCGCGGGCGCACCCACCGGGGCGAGCATGTCGCCGGCCGAATAGGCCGGGCCGGTGAAGTACTGCACCAGATTTTCCGCCACTTGTGGGGCTTGGCTGACCAACGCCACATCGCGCACATACACGGGGCTGCCGTTGTGCACGCCGACGATCAGACGCTCGACGTCTTCGGGTTTGGTGAGGAACGAGCCGGTGAAAATTTGCAGGTTGGAACCGGACGATTCAACTTGGCCCGCTTCCATCTCAGAGTTCGCGCTGGTGATGGTCTTGGCCAACTGACCAACACTGACGCCGTAACCGGCCAAGCGTTCGGGGAACACTTCGACGCGCAGCTCTTCCGAACGGCCACCGACGATATAACTTTGTGAAGTGTTGGGCACTTCTTTCAAGCGCTGCATCACATCCAACGCGACCAAGCGCAGCGCGGCGTCATCGACGTCGTGCGACCATAGTGTCAAGGTCACCACCGGCACATCATCGACGCCTTTGGGTTTGACCAGGGGCTGGGACACGCCGGGGGGGATTTTGTCCATGTTGGACATCAGCTTGTCGTACAGCTTGACCAGCGAGGTTTCCAAAACCTCACCGACGATGAACTGCACCGTGACCATGCCGCCGCCGTGGCGCGCCACTGAATAAACGTGTTTGACGCCGGGAATTTCGCTCATTAAGCGTTCCAGGGGATCGATCGCGAGGCTCGAAACCTGTTCGGCGGAAGCGCCTGGATAACTGAAGAACACATCCACCATGGGCACGGAGATTTGCGGATCTTCTTGGCGCGGGGTGAACAACAGCCCCATGATGCCGATGGCGAGGCTCGCCAACAACAACAGCACCGACAGCGGCGAATGGATGAATTCCTTCGCCATCGCACCCGCAATGCCTAAGCCGTGACGGCTTTCCGTGGTGCTATCCGTGCTTTGTTTGTTTTGATCTGTCATGTGTGTCCTCCCCCCCACGCCCGATTACTTAACCGAGCCAGAAGCAGAACTGGACGACATGCCTGCGGGCGGGTTCAAGATCACTTGCTCCCCCCCTTTCAGGCCGGCCAGAACACTCATGCGTCCGTCATCTAAGTTGACGCCCAAGCGCACCAAACGCAGCGACACATTGTTGTTGGCGTCGAGGACAAACACACTGGGGAAGCTGCCGCGCCAGACCAGGGCTTCGGTCGGCACCACCGGGGCGGTGCGAAACGCCGTCGAAACGTCAGGCACGCGGACCTCGGCGTACATGCCGGGACCGCCGGGTGTGCCTTCGGGCAGATCAAACTTCACCGTCACGGTGTGACCGGATGCATCCGCCATGGGGAAAATTTGCGCCACCCGGGCCATCACTTCGGGGCCGCGCACATCCAGGCGTGCGGGCAACATCATGCCTTTTTCGATGCTGGAAACCAAACGCACCGGGACTTCGACCTGCAAACGCAGGTATTTGGTGTAGGCGTAACGCACCAACGATTGGCCGGGCTGGACGGTATCGCCCTCTTCAACCATTTTTTGCGTGATCACGCCATCGAACGGCGCCAAGGTGCGGGTGTCGCGCAAGCTGGCGTCCAACGTTTCCAGACGCGCGTGCGACTGCAACAACTGGCTTTGCGCCTGATTCATGCCGCTATAGCTGTTGTACAGATCGGCCTGACGTTCCACCCCGGTGTTGGAATTGCCAACCATATTGGAAAATCCACGGGTGAAGAACTGATCGAACATGGTCGGCATACCCATGCCCGGCATGCCGGTCACCGAATTGGTGCGCGGCGAAATCAATTCGCGCGAATACTGCACGCGGGCATTCTGCATGCCCGCTTGGGCGCTGGCGATATCGGCCAACGCGGCGCGGCGTTGGGCTTGAATGCCGTCGTCATCGATGGTGACGAGCAGCTCTTCCTTGGTGAAGGAATCACCTTCGGCACCGGAAATGAACGTCACCCGCCCCGGAGACTGAGCGGCAAGATTGACTTCTTTGTAAGGCACCACCGTTCCCGCCAACGTGGTCATTTCGCCGATTTGTTCGACGGCCACGGTTGCGGTCTGGTATTCGGACGCCAGGGCAGACGACGCGAAACCAAGTGTTGCAACACTTAGCGCACATGCAACAGCTTGGCGCAACACCCCGGGTAATGCTCCGGGCAACACGCCTGTCTTTGTCGATGTTTTCCGCCCCAGCATTCCCATATCTCCCCGATGTGGTCTCATTGTCCGTGTATTGGTCCGTGTATTCATGTTTGGTGATGAGTATGTGTCGTTGCCGTTACACTTTTTACGCTTTCGCCATCGCCGCAAAGCTTTTCACGAAGGGGCCGGCCATGCGCGGGTCTTTAACCATCGCGCCGTAATCGCCGACCAAAAATTGCAGCTTACGCGACGTATACGCCATGCCCAGGCCCATCATGCCCGGCGGTTTCTTCAGCCATTTTCCCCAGTGGTCTTCGCTTGCGCGCATATCCCAGTTCAGCTCCTGGCCTTCATATGCGCCGCCGGAGACGGCTTTGCCGTTTTCCACAACCAAAACGCCAAGCGGGCTATCCGCACCGAGAAATCCGTAAGCGATGGTCGATGTGAAACCTATCTTCTCCAGCTCGTCCGAAAGGCCGGGCTCCGCATTCCAAACGTTTTGAAACGACGCCATCCAATCCGCCGAAAATAAATCTGCCATGATCAAACTCCCCCTTAATCATTCACGTACCGGGCTCTAAAACGCCCCATCAACTCCCTGGTTGGTCTCTTTATCCCCAAAGGGTCCCCACATTAGCCTGAGAAACCGATTTCGTTAACCCCTCATTAAGCAATCGCCATGCCATTCACCCAAAAGGCCCGGTAGTCCATTGATATTAAATGAATTCCATATTTATATTGTTGGTATAGCGGTTGCCCCTGCAACACCCTTATATTAGGGATTTGATATATAATGCATTGATAATGTTGAGCTTTTCTCGATGCAACGCGTTGCAATGTGTTGCGCAACACTTCGTTTCATGTCAGCATCCCCTTGCAACAATCGCCAACAATGACCGCAAAGGTCGTGGGAGAAACGCCGACATGGGAACAATTGACCACAAGCTCGATCTGGCCGCAGTGAACCCGCTGTTCGAAACGCTGATCACCTGTATTTCGGACGGCATCTTGATCACCAACGAAGACGGTGAGGTGTTGTGTCAAAACGAAGCCTCTCGCCAAATGTTGGGCCACGACCAACTTGACGGTGCCGGAGATGCGGCCTGGGAACGCGAACTGGATCGTATTTTCGATTTGGCCAAGCGTTCCACCTGCGCGGCGTTTTCCTATACCGCTAACGGCTCGCCTTTGGATAACTTCGTGCGCGTCAAAGAACAGTTCGAAACCGGGGGTTTCACCCGCGATCTGGAACTTTTCCTCGGCACCATCACCCTGCCCGAGAACGACCGCCGCCTGAACGTGGTCATTTCGCAAGACCACACTCAAGCCAAAAGCCCCGACAACGTTCCGGAAATGAAAAAGCAAGGCTTCATCACCAACGACCGTGAAATGCTGTCGATCATCTCGCGCCTGGAACAGATCGCGGATTCAATCGCGCCAGTGCTTTTGATGGGCGAGTCCGGCACCGGCAAAACCCAAGTGGCGCGGATGATCCACGAACACAGTTCCAGGGCCAAAAAGCCGTTGGTCGAGGTCAATTGCGCCGCAATCCCCGAACAACTGTTGGAATCTGAGCTGTTCGGCCACGTCAAAGGGGCCTTCACCGGGGCCACGCAAAAACGCAAAGGGCGTTTTCAAGCGGCCCACGGCAGCACGCTTTTGCTCGATGAAATCGGTGAAATCCCGCTGCATTTGCAAGCCAAACTGCTGCGCGCCATTCAAGACCAGCGGTTCGAGCCGGTGGGTTCGGACGAAACCATCGAGGTCGATGTGCGGGTCATTTCCGCCACCAATCAAGATTTGCGCGACATGGTCAACCAGGGCAAGTTCCGCGCCGATTTGTTTTACCGCCTCGCCGTGGTGCCGATCAAAATCCCGCCCTTGCGCGATCGGGTCGGCGACATTCCGTTGTTGTTGAAACACTTTTGCACCGATCTGACCGAGCGCGGCTATCCCAACGATGTCGCGTGCACACCCGACGCCATGCGCATGATGATGGACTACCCGTGGCCCGGCAACGTGCGCGAGATGATCAACGCGGTCGAACACGCCTACATCTGCGCCATCGACAAAGCGGTGCTGCCCGAAAGCCTGCCCCAAGACATCCGCTACCACGCCATCGGCGGGTCTTATGTGAACCTCGGCGATCTGTCGCCTTCGTACAATCGCCGTCAAGGTGACCTGCCCGCAGTGGGCAATGCAACCCCTGCCAACGCCGACATCGAAGCCATCCGCCAAGCGCTAGAAACGGCGAACGGCAACAAGTCCGCCGCTGCCAAGGCGCTGGGCATCGATCGCACCACCTTGTGGCGGCGCATGCGTAAGTTTGGCTTGGCATAGGGACTTTTGGGCGCTAGCCTCCGGCCAACAACACTCAACCGGATGCAGGCCATGACACGTTTCGTAGCTTTTGCGATATTTCTGTTCACGATCAGCTTGACGGGCTTGGCTCAGGCGCAATCGGGGATCACGCTATACGGCAACTGGTGCGGTCCCGGCACAAGCCTCAACGCAGGCCCGCCGTTGGATCCGTTGGACGAGGCCTGCATGCGCCACGACATGTGTTACGTGGCGACCGGTTCGGTGGCGTGCGAATGCGACCTCGCGTTCATGCGCGAACTGCGCCACATCCCGTATCCCAACCAAGATGCTTTTCTCAGAGCTCGCGCCATGTCCGACGCCCTGGCGATGACGCCGTGCGATGATCCCAGCGGTTGGGCGCTCAAGCAAAGTTTGATGTGGAACGACATTGCCGACGACGTGGTGAACGGTCGTGCGACGCCTTTCGAAGTTCCGGCACGGTGGATGTACCTGTTTTCACAAGGCAACCCTTACCGCTAGAGAAAGCTCTGGCCTTATCGCTAGAGAAAGCTCAGGGCTTTTTTGGTTTTGTCGATCATCTTCAGCAAAAACGAGATCTCGTCACCGGGCAGCGGTGATTTGAAGCGGCTGCCCTGAAACAGCCGACACCCGGCTTTATGCGACAGCTCAACATGGTCTTCGCTTTCGACCCCCATCGACACGATCTGCACTTGGTTTTTTTGCCAGGTTTTGATGTGCTTGGACAGCACGCCCATGCCTTCGTTATCGGCCAGGTCTTGCATGTGTTCGATACAGACTTTGGCGATCTGCACCGGTGTCTGGCGCACCACATCCAAGCAATCTTGGGTCAACGGATTGCCGTCCAAGACGATCACACAGCCCAAATCGCGTAGCGCGAGCATGGTTTGCGCAATGCCCTGGGCATCGACCGTCAGCATGCGCCACGGACATTCCAAGGCCAGCTTCTTGGCCGGAAATCGGCTGCCTTGCAACGCGGATTTGACTTCGCCCACCAGCATTTCGCCATTGGGCCAAGCGGAAATATTGACGCTCAGCAATCCAAACGACAAATCTCGGTCCAACCACGCGCCCGCTTGGCGCATCGTGTCTTGAAGCACCCAGGCATCGACGCTTTCGACCAGTTCGGGGTCGCGTTCGACCACCTGCATGAAGCGCCCCGCCTCAACCAAGCCCTCGTCCGGATGGTTCCAGCGCAAAAAAGCTTCCAAGCCGACGATGTCTTCGCTGTCGGGGTCGAACTTTGGTTGGAAATGGGTTGCAAATTCACCTGCGGCCAAACCCGATTGGATCAGGTGGGCCTGGGCTTGGTCATCTGAAAACGACATCGATAAAATCCAGTCAGCGCGGCATCATGCTCATGGGGCGCAACATATTGTGAATGTCGAGCTGCATCACCTTAACGGTCCTTTGCACATTTGCGAACCGATAAGACATCTCCGACGTGCCGGTACCGATATAACCGACGTTTGCATCGACCGCCTGCATGTCACGACTGACCCCTTCGAGCGACACCTGCATGTTGCCGACGTCGCCGTTCAGATACTGCATGTTTTCTGCGATGGCGGGCATGCCCTGCACGTTCCCGCCCATATTTTTCACATGCGACGTGATTTGGCGCATCTCCGTCGACATGGAGCCGAACTCCACATACATCTCATCCAAGCTGGAAATCATCGACGATAAATCTCGGCTCATGGAATAAGTCAAAAAGATCAAATAGATAGAAATAACGGCCAAGAAAGCCAGCACCACACGGATCATGCGGCTGGTTTTGGCGCTGATTTTTCGCGATATACGGTCGATGGTTTCCATCTCGACGCGAAAAATCTCCATGCTTTCGCTGGTGATGGCGACGAGGTCGTTTTTGCGCTCGCTCATATCATCACCACGGGAACATGTTGTTGAAGGTCTTCATCGGTTCCGACGCTTGGTTGACGTTGGCACCAATGCCCACCAGAGCCGGTTCGAGGTGACGGAATGACTGGTTCATATTGGCGACGTCAGTGGTGATTACGCGCATCTTGTTTTCAACACTGGTCATGCTGCCCGACATGGTAGCAAGGTTGGCATCCATTTTCGCGACCGTGGCGCGCATGGTATCCAATTCGCCCACCACAACGGGGAACGTCGACAGATCGCGATCCATGCCCGCGATGACGGTGCGCATTTGACGCATGTCACTCGACATGGAACTGAATTGCACCCGCATGGTGTCCAACACCGAGATCATGTTGCCGACGCTAGATGTGAACGCGTACAGCATCACCACCAAAAGCACCGTGACCACGGCAAAGCTGAACATGCCGACGCGCAAGATCGACGTCACCCGGCGCGCCACGCGCAAATTCAGCTCGCTGCGCAGTTCCATCGCCTTTTTGAAATCGACGACGGCTTGTCGCATTTCAGCCGCTTCTTTTTCCGTAATCTCCATAGATGCCCTCCACTAGCCCGAGCGCGCCCGATTTCTTGCAACACATTCAAATTGTTGCGCCCGGTTTAGTGTGCGCTGACCTACCATGACATCGCGACACGAGCAATGCTTCAAATGTCGTACCAATATTGATTGTGCAGCGTTTGCGCACGCCACCATCATATGGCTTATGGGGTTTATTATGGTATGAATGCAAATACGCAAACGTGACATCCGTTAGGTTTTGAGTTCCGTTTTCCTCTAGCCCAAGTGAACTTGTCTTGCCTCAAACACATATGAACAATCTGCATGCCATTGCCGATAAAACGCGACGGGATTTAATTTTTCCCGTCGGTACGGTTTTTACGATCAGCGTCATCATTATTTCAGCACTGGTCTATATTGCGGCCAATAGCCTGAACAGGATATCCGAAGAAAAATCGGTACACTTGGCGGGGTCGGTTATTGCGTCACATGAAGACACCCTCAACAGATTGAACATCGACACAGCTTATTGGGATCAAGCTGTCGAAAAGCTGGTCTACAGCTTCGATCCGGTTTGGGCGACGGACAACATCGGAATCTTTTTATACGAAAGCTTCGATACATACTCATCTTATGCCATCGACCCTGAAAACCGCGCCACATATAGTATGATCGAGGGTGAGAACGTAGAAGACAATCCTGTTGAACGTATGGGCGAACCATTCAGGGTTTTGCTTGAACAGGCGCGAATCTCTGCTCCGATGGATGATACGCCTGTTCCCGTGTCGGGATTTGTTCGCGACGGCAATCGCATCCTCCTCGTTTCTGCCACCCGTCTGACAACTTATGAAAACATTGACGGTGAAGAGGTTTCCATCGGGACGCACTCCGTTCTTGTGATGACACAAGATATCAACATCGAATTGCTGGACGCGTTGGGCGCTCAGTATCTTCTGTCTGGTTTCCACCTCGATCTTTCTTCTCAGCCACCTCAAAAAGAGACCGCCTTGGTCCTCAAAGATGAAACCGGTAATCATATCGGCACATTGCTGTGGCAGACAGACCACCCCGGAACGGAGATGCTGAAATGGATGGTCCCGGTGATCGCCTTGCTGTTCATTTTGATGGGGGGGTTGGTATACCTCACCGTGGCACGGGCAAACCGCGTATCTGAAAAAGTTCTGCATGAAGAAAACTTACGCCACGAAATGGACAAAGCCATGGAGCAGTCGCAAAAACTGCAAGCTCTGGGAACTCTGGTGGGCGGCGTCGCGCACAACTTCAACAATCTACTGCAGCCGATCTTGATGCTGTCCATGTCGTTACGCAACGCCACGGCCGACAACAGTCAGGAACGAAAAGACCTCGACGTGATGATCGAAGCCTGCAACAGGGGCGTGAGCTTGGTTGAACAAATCTCGCTTTTTTCCCGTGAAGACAAAAGCGACACCGACGGCGAGGATATTTACAGCGTTGTTCAGCAAGGCCTGAAACTAGCGTCATCAACCATCCCCACCACCATCACCGTGAATACGGACCTTGATCAAAACACGGGCACCGTTCTCTTGGATGCGACCGAAGCGCTGACGGTGTTGATGAACCTCATCTCCAACGCGGTCGATGCCATGCACGGGCATGTCGGCACGCTTTCGGTTGCCCTTTCACCGGCCAAAATTGATGAGGGTGCAAACAGCGCCGCCCCGACACTTCCCAAGGGGCAGTACGCCCATCTCGTGGTGGGCGACACAGGCACTGGCATGGACACGGAAACCCTCAACAGGGTATTTGAGCCCTTTTTCACAACCAAGGACGTCGGCAAAGGCACCGGCCTTGGCCTATCAACGGCATACAGCATCGTGACCCGCAGCGGTGGCTCGATCAGCACCACCAGCGCACCGCAAAAAGGGGCGACGATAGACGTTTATATACCCCTTGCGCCCACCAACGACGCGCATATGGCGACAGCCACACACCATAAATAGACTGCATGCAATTGCCGAACCACACCTCATTACCCATGATAGAATCATGGTTTCTGATCAAGTAAGCTCAAAAGGCAACGCTTGATCGTCGGCTAAGGCCCTGACGATACAATTATAGTGGAAAATGATCGCCCTGACTGTCACGCTTATTAGTAAGCAGTGATTCAAGACTCCTGTATTCTTGAATTCTGACAATGAGACGAGATAACAAGACTGGGCGCCAACCCATGGCTAAAATTTTGATCACTGACGATGAAGACATCGTCCGTTATGCCTTGCGCGCAACGCTAGAGCGCGCAGGACATACCGTTTTTGAGGCCCGCGATGGCGTGGAGGCGCTGTCCATCCTCGCCAGCCACGCTGTTGACGTTGCCGTGATCGACATGATCATGCCCAACAAAGAAGGTGTGGAAACAACCATTGAAATCCGGCGCAAGTATCCATCGATTAGGGTCGTTGCGATTTCGGGGGGTGGCCGCAGCCACAATTTCGATTTTTTGAAATACGCACAACAATTTGGAGCACACAGCAGTCTGCAAAAACCGTTCACGAATGAAGAGTTACTGGACAGCATTGCTTCGTAGTAAGGAAACCATGTCATGACCACGCGAAGGCCCATCGCGATGTCGATCGACGAAAATGACAAAGCCGAACTTCAGACCCTACCCCATCGGCTCAAGGCCCAAGGGGAACAACTTGTTGGACGGGTGCACCTATTTAAACTGGCGCGTCTGCGCACGTATTTTGGCGATCAATGGGAACATTTGTCGGACAGGATCCACGAAACATTCCGCTCTATTCTCAAGGGACACGCCACCGGCAGCATGGCGTATTTTCCGTATGACGAAGATTCGTATATGGTTTATTCCTTTCGCGGCAGTACCAAAAATGCCCACATCAGATCGGAAGAAATCGCTCAAGAGATACTCCTAAAGCTGCTGGGGTCCGAAGCCCCGGCGGGTCTCGTGGAAGTCTATACGTTGGTACGCATGGACGGTGGCCACACGGGCTTTCAGCTTCTCGCCCCCTCTGTCGAAGTTCCTGACCTTCATACATTGAGCGACATCCAATTTCTCTACCGCCCCCTTATGTGTGTGCACGACAAAACCATTTCGTCGTACCAGTGCCTTCCCGTGCGGGCTCAAGGCTCGATCGGGTCCAGTGCTGGCTATGACGTCCTTAAAACCATCGGCAATCCAAAAGAGATCGCAGCGCTTGACCAGCTTACGCTTGAGCATGCCACCGACGAGTACCGCAAATTGGTGAAAAACCAAGCCCACAGCCGCATCCTTTTGCCCATTCACTTTGCAACGCTGAGCAACAGCGCTTTGGGTCAAGAGTATCTGAAAAAATGTCGAGCATCGTTTCCATCGAAATCAAGCGCCATAAGTTTTGAGGTGTTTGGGCTGCCTGAACGGCTCACCGAATACAATTTCGGATCCTTGGTATGGCAATTGCGATCCGCCGCCCCACACATCTGTGCACGCGTTTCGATCGACCATCCCGATTTTGTGGACTTGCGGGTGGCCGGGGTGCAAGCGGTCAGCATCGATCTATATGATGATTTTCGCAGTGAGCATCAGCTGTTGGAATTGCTGAACCGGTTTTGCGAGCTCACCCACAAAGAAAACTTGCAGACATACGTCACAGGCATCCGTACCGTGAGCCTCAATACGGCGGCCATATGCGCCGGTGCGGACTATGTCGGTGGTTACCCGGTGTCCGAGATCAGCCGCACGGTCAAGGACAAGAATAAGTTCGACCTGCACCGACAATATCTTTCGGCGATGAACGCGGCAAAACATTCACATCACCCAAGCGATTGATCTTTCACGCGGGACTGCTCTCAGTTCAGGTCGCTTCAGCCTTCACCAGCATTTGGCCGATCTTTTTCGCTTTTAAGGTCTCACGCGCCTTGGCGTATTTGTCGTCGTTCCAAAACATCAAACAGCCGTTACAGCCCAAGCCACAACAGCTGTCCAACCCCAGCGCCGGGGTCTTGCCGGTGTGCGCACGGCCTTTCAAGGTCGGGCGTTCTTCGTCGCCGTCACGCAAGCCGCGTTCCAGGTCCATGCTCATCAAGTTGCCCTGCAACAGCGCTTGGCGGTCTTCATTGAGCACCGCTTCGGTGCGTCCCACCGTCAAAGTCGGCAGCATGGATTTGAGGCTCGCGACGTTTTCGTTGTGAAACAGCTTGGCGGGGATGCGAATGGCGCGACCTTGGCCGGGGTTGGCTTTATCGGTGACCTCGCCGGTGTTGGCGTTTTCAAACTCATAAAGGCGCAAACGAATAGGCTCGATCTCGTTGGGGCCGAGGAACTCGATCACCGCGCCGGCTTTGAGCGTATTGCGCAAGCCGAAAATCATGTCGTCGCCGTCCCAGCGTTCGATCACGCCGGCGAACAGCCAACCACCAACGGTGTCCGTGCGCTCATAATTGTGCGCCAAATTGCTCAGCCGACCATCGTGAAAGCCCAACGAATAACCGCGATTTTGCAGCGTATAAATCTCGCGCAGATACGGGTCCGGCGACCAGTTTTCGGGGTCCGCGTACCATGCGTCGATTGCCAGACGGTAAGCCCGCGCGGTGACGGCGGCGTAGTATTCGCTTTTGTTGCGGCCTTCGACTTTCAGGCTGTCGACACCCAACGCCAAATAGTCATCCAGCTTGGGCATCAAACACAAGTCTTTGGCGTTGAGGATGTACGAGCCGCGATCGTCTTCTTCGAGCTTCATCAGCTCGCCGGGACGGAACTCTTCTTCCAGATAAAAGTCGAAATCGTCCTTGTTGTCGGGCGTGATGTCGACTTCTTCGCCGTCTTTACGCCGCGCACGGACCTTGTAGTTCCACCGGCAGCTCTGCGCGCAATTGCCCTGGTTGGCGCCGCGTTCGGCCAGGTAGTTGGACAGCAAGCAGCGCCCCGAATAGGTCATGCACATGGCGCCGTGGACAAACGCTTCAAGCTTGATGTCGGGGCATTTTTCGCGGATTTCGGTGAGCTCTTCAAAACTCACCTCGCGCGCCAGCACGCACAGCTTGGCCCCCATCGACGCCCAACTTTGCACCGTTAGCCACGAACACGCATTGGCTTGGGTGGACACATGCAAGTCCAGCTCCGGCGCGTGCTCGCGCATGTAGTGAAACACGCCCTGGTCCGAAACGATCACCCCGTCGGGGTTCACCGTGCGCACGGTTTTGACAAATTCCGGCAGCTTTTCGATGTCGCGGTTGTGGGTAAACAGGTTCAGCGTCAGATAGATGCGTTTGCCGCGCTCATGAACGAAACGCACGCCTTCCAACAGTTCTTCCAACGTAAACGACGATTGGGTGCGCAAAGACAGATCGGGCGTGCCCGCATAAACGGCGTCCGCGCCGTACAAGATCGCGGTTTTCAGTTTCGAAAGCGAGCCCGCGGGCATCAGCAGTTCGGATCGGTGAGGCGTTGTGTTGCTTGTCATACGCCCTCATAACACTTCAAAGGCGCGGTTTCCATGGTTCAGTGGGTCTGGTCACGGCTTGTTGAGCATCTGCAAGGTGTTCAGGTCGAAATGCATGTTCAGCAACGACGACAGGTTCGACGAGGGGGAACTGAACGCATTGTCCTCCCCACCCCCACACGCCCCGCACGCCCCAAAAGGAGCCATCAAGCCCATCGAAAGCATCTGGGTATCCAGCCCGTCCGGCTCATAGCCGCTCACCCGCGCGGTCATGCGTTGGATGATATAATCCTTGATCTCATCGCCGCTGAGGTTTTCCGTTTTGGGCAGCTGAGGCTGGACATAGGGCAAGTGCAGCGGTTCAAACGTGATCGCCATGGGGACATCCTTTCAAACTCTATGCAAGACCCCATGCAATCAGCGCGCCACGGCTGATAAATGCCAACAGGTTGATTCAGCGCGATATTGTTGTTCAAGGTCATATATAACGATGGGCAACATGGTCCGTGTGCGGAAATTTTTGCCGCCAGCGCCGCGAATGCTGTAATGCTTGTGCAGATCTGTTTTCAACCGCGTGAGCCCCATCGAAACCATGAGCCCTCTCGAAAAACGCGCCCAATTGTGGACCATCTTCGCGGCGATTTTGGTCTCGACCTCGTTCCCCGTCGGCGCGGCCATCACCCAGGGCTTGGACAGCGTGGTGCTGACGTTGCTGCGCTTTTCCATCGCGGCGGTGTTTTTTGGACCGTTGGTGGCATGGAAATACGGCCTGACGGTGCCCTCACTGGGCGACCTTGCGCGTTACGCATTGCTCAGTGCCTGCATGGTGGGCTTTTTCTGGGCGATGTTCGAGGCCCTGCGCTACACCAGCCCGCTCAACACCGCGACGATCTTTACCCTGACGCCGACGATTTCCGCCGCGGTGGCGGCGGTGTTGCTCAAAGAACGTTTGAAAACGCGTTCCTTCATAGCCTTGGGCCTGGGCATGATCGGTGCCGTATGGGTGATTTTTCGTGGTGACGTTGACAGCCTGATCGCCTTGGACCTCAACCGGGGCGACGCAATCTTTTTCGCCGGAACGGTGGCCATCGGGTTTTTCGGCCCACTGCTGAAGTACTTTCACCGTGGCGAGCCGATGGCACGTATCAGCTTTTGGATTTTCGTCACCGGCACCGGCTGGCTGTTGGCGTTGGCGTTGCCGCGTTTTGGCGATGTCGATTGGGGCGCGGTGCCCGACACAGTGTATTGGGGCGTTTTATATCTGGCGTTCTTCACCACCCTGATCACATTTTTCATCTTTCAGTGGAGCACTCTGATCATCGGCCCGACCAAGGTATCGTCCTACACCTACGTCAATCCGGTGTTGGTGTTGATCATCGGCTTGGCTTTGGGCCACGATGCGCCGCCCGCGCTGACCTATCCGGGATTGATTTTGGTGTTGGGCGCGACCGTGGTGCTGCAAACCGCCCCGCCCAAGAGCGTCACTTAAGCGCCTTCGATCTCTTCGCGCAGCATTTCCAAGGTCAGCCATTGTTCTTCACTGGCTTGTAATTCGGCGGCCTTGGCTTCCAGCTCACCCGCCGCCTTGTTAAACGCTTCTGGGGCGCGGCTATAAAGATCGGGATCGTCCATGACCGCTTGCAAACGCTCAACCTCTTTGCTGAGTTCTTCCATGCGTGCGGGCAAAGTTTCCAGCGCGTATTTTTCTTTGTACGACAGCTTCGGTTTTCCGGATGTCGGCACGGAGGCGCTGGCTTTTTTCTCTTTGAGCGGTTTGTCTTCCGCTTTGAGCCCAGGGCGCGCACCGATGCCGAAGCCGCGTTGGTCGATCATGTCGCTGTAGCCGCCTGGATATTCACGCCATGCACCAGCACCGCCGACCGTGTCTTCGTTGACGATCACCGATGTCACCACCCGGTCCAAGAAATCGCGGTCGTGACTGATCAAGATCACGGTGCCGTCGAAATCGGCGAGCATTTCTTGCAACAAATCCAGGGTTTCCAAATCCAGATCGTTGGTCGGTTCATCCAGCACCAACACGTTGGCCGGTTGGGTCATGGCGCGCGCCAGCATCAGCCGCCCGCGTTCACCGCCCGAAAGTGCATGCACCGGGGTGTTGGCCTGTTCGGGCGAAAACAGAAAATCTTGCATATAGCCCATGACGTGTTTTTGCTGCCCGCCGACGGTGACGCTGTCGCCGTTGCGCCCGGTCAAAACATCGACCAACGACCAATCGGGATTGAGCGCATCGCGCATCTGATCCAGGCTGGCCATTTCGATCTTGGTGCCCGTGGTCACGGTGCCGCTGTCGGGTTCAAGCTTACCGATCAGCATGTTGAGCAGCGTGGTCTTGCCCGCGCCATTGGCCCCGACGATGCCCAACCGGTCGCCGCGCAGCACGCGTGTGGAAAAATCTTTGACGATAACGTTGTCGCCGTAAGCCTTGGAAATGCCCTCGGCTTCCAACACCCGCTTGCCCGACGCCGCGCCTTGAGAAACGGTCAGATTGACCGATCCCGTCATGGCGCGCTGATCGCGGCGGTCTTGGCGCAACTGATCCAGCGCGCGCAGACGCCCCATATTGCGCTTGCGCCGCCCCGTGACGCCGCGTTGCAACCAGTGCAGTTCGCGCACGATTTTGCGGTCCAGCTTGTGGCGGTCCAGCTCGATCTGCTCGATGGTTTCGTCGCGCCACGCTTCGAAATGGGCAAACGACTTGGGCAGCTTGTGGGTCACGCCTTGGTAAATCCACACACTGGCTTGCGACACATTTTCCAAAAAGCGCCGATCGTGACTGATCACCACCAACGCCGCATTCATCGCGTTCAACTCGCGTTCCAGCCATTCGATCACAACCAAATCCAAATGGTTGGTGGGCTCGTCCAGCAACAAAATGTCGGGCTTGGCGGCCAGGCTGCGCGCCAATGCCGCGCGGCGCGCTTCACCGCCCGAAAGCGTTGCCGGATCTTCTTGGCCCGTCAGCCCCAAATCGGTAAGCAACACCTGGGCGCGATAGAGCTCATCATGGGGGCCGAGGCCCGCTTCGACGTATTCCAGCGCGGTCTCAAAACCGCTCAAATCCGGTTCTTGCGGCAGATAATTTACCGAAATGCCGGTTTGCAGCACGCGTTCGCCTTTGTCCGGTTCGATCTGACCGGCGGCGATTTTCAGAAATGTCGATTTGCCGCAGCCGTTGCGCCCGACCAAGCACAGGCGTTCGCCTTGGGCCACGGTCAGGTCGGCACCTTCCAACAACGGCGTGCCGCCGAAGGTCAGGTGAATGTCGCGAAGGGTGAGAAGTGGTGCGGCCATGCGCCGTATGTAGCGCGCCTTACAACCGGGAGCAAGGCGTTAAACAATACCTTGGGCAATATCGGCCTTGATCCGTTCCACCGTGTCCATCACCGCCAGTTCCACGTCCGGCGACAACTTAGCGCCTAAGGAGAAATCCTGCCCCTCGATGCCATAAACGATCAATTCGCCCGGCAAGCGGTCCAGGGTGCGGGCCATTTCCACCGCTTCGGCAACACCGAACTGGTGGGTGGAATGGCGAAAAAAGTTACGCGGCAATTCTTGAAGGTTGGCGTCAAAGCGATGCAAGGTGCCCGGCGGCGCGCCCGACAGCGCCGCATCAACGACGATCACGCGCCCTTGACCGCGCCACATTTCCATCAGCTCCGCCCCGTCGCCGTCAAAGGCATAAGCGGGGATATCTTCGCTGTGCAAATGCGCCACCACGGCCGCAGCCGCACCGTCGTCGCCGCGCAAAGCGTTGCCGACGCCGATGATCCAAGGGGTGTATTCAGTCGCGTTCAATGTTGAGCCTCAAAAAATGGGTGGCGCAGGAAATGCACGGGTCGTAATTGCGGATGGTCTGCTCGCAGCGCCATTTGAGCTTTTCATCCGCCAAATTCATGTTGCGCTCAATCACGCCGCGCAGGTCCATTTCGATCTGCTTTTGGTTCTGTGCCGTGGGCGGCATGATGGTGGCGTTTTCGATCAGCCCGTCCGCGTCGATGCGGTAGCGATGATAACAAATGCCGCGCGGCGCTTCGGTGCAGCCGTGTCCCGTTCCGGCGCGCGGTTTAATGTTCACGCATGAAGCATCCGGTTCTTCATAAGCTTTGACGATGCGCAGCGCTTCTTCGCAAGCGAACAGCGTTTCCACCATGCGCACCACGATGCTTTGGAACGGATTGGTGCAGGTCGGTGCCAAGCCCGCGTCCTTCGCGGTGGCTTTGGCGAGCTTGGACAATTGTGCGAAGTTGTTGTTGTAGCGCGCCACCGGCCCGACCAGATACGCGCCGCCATCCTTGGTCATGCCATGCAGGGCATTGGAGTGGGCGACGTGCTCATCCAAAAAGTGATCGGGAAACTCATTTACACCAATGGCAAGGCCACGGTTGGACACGATGGTGCCGTCTTGAATGGCGTATTCATCCGGGTGGCGCATCGACACGCAGGTGTAGTCATAATCAAAGTCGGGAAATTCAAACCCGCCGAACGCCAGCGCCAATTCGCGTGACGTCTCAATCGCCCATTTCAGCGGCTCGATCAGTTCACGCACACGATCCTTGGTCGGGACTTTATAAAAGCCACCGACCTTAAGGTTCACCGGATGCACCGCGCGCCCACCGACCACGTCCAAGATATCGTTGCCAATTTTCTTGAGTTTGAGCGCTTTTTTCACCAAGTCCGGATTGGCCTTGGCGATTTGCAGGGCGTCGTCGAGGCCTAAGAAATCCGGCGCGTGTAGCATCGCCGCGTGCAGCACATGACTTTCGATCCATTCGCCGCAATAAATCAAACGCCGCAAATCACGCAGCGGTCCGCTGACCTCAACACCCAAGGCATCTTCCATGGCTTGACTGGCACCCAGCAAATACGCAATCGGGCAAATGCCGCAAATGCGCGACGTGATGTCAGGGGCTTCGGAAAAGTCGCGTCCGCGGAGCAGCGCTTCGAAAAAGCGCGGCGGCTCGAAAATGCGGAACTTCAGGTCTTGGATTTGGCCGTCTTTGATACGCAAGTCCAGCGCGCCTTCGCCTTCGACCCGCGACAGAGCGTCCACTTTGATAATGCGCGAAGCGGCTTTTTTAGTCATGGTTCAAGCTCTCTTTCGCAAACGGGGCGGCGGCGGCGTTGAAGGTGCGAAACAGATCGCGGCGTTGTTTGTCGCTCAACCCCAGCTCACCCAACCGTTCGGCCAAGGCATGGGTGTTGGGCAGTTCTTTGGGACCAAAGCATCCGTAACAGCCGCGGTCGCACGCCGGGCACACATTGCCGCAGCCCGCTTGGGTCACGGGGCCAAGACACGCTTGGCCCTTGGCGACCATCACACACACCGTGCCGGACATCTTGCATTCCATGCACTGGCTGTGATCCGGCACGTTGGGTTTGCGCCCGGCCAAGGTCGCGCCGAGAACTTCCAACAACTGCATTTTATTGATCGGGCAGCCGCGCAGTTCCAGGTCGACCGGCACGTGATCTGCGATGGCGGTGGATTTTTTCAAGGTCTCTATATATTCAGGATGGGCATAGACGGCTTGTACGAAATCGTCCACATCGGCGAAGTTCTTCAACGCCTGGATGCCGCCCGCCGTGGCGCATGCGCCGATGGTGATCAGCATTTTTGATTGCTTGCGTACTTTGTGAATACGCTTTTCTTCGTCCGCCGTGGTGATGGAACCTTCGACCAGGGAAATGTCGTACGGCCCTTTGACCTGGGCGCGGGTGGCTTCCAGAAAGTATGCGATCTCGACACTGTCCGCGACGACCAACAGTTCGTCTTCGCAATCGAGCAAGCTCAACTGACAGCCGTCGCACGAGGAGAATTTCCACACCGCAAGTTTAGGCTTTTTAGCAACGACCATCACAGCCCCCTCACCTGCATCAGGTTTTCAATGCGCGCATACGGAAACACCGGGCCGTCTTTGCAAATGAAATGACCGCCGAACTGGCAATGTCCGCAATGGCCCACCGCGCACTTCATGTTGCGTTCCATCGACACATAGATATCGTCTTGCGCCACACCCAGGTCGCTGAGCTCCTTGATGGTGAAGCGCATCATCAATTCCGGGCCGCAGACGAACACCTTGGCATGATGCACATCGAAATTTGCGCGCCCGATCAAGCGCGTGACCACGCCGACGTTGCCCGCCCAATCGCGCCCGGCGTGATCGACTGTGACATCGACATAGGTGTCCAAGCGCCCGCGCCAGCTTTGCAGCTGTTTCATGTACAACACATCCGCCGGAGATCGCGCGCCGTACAAAACCACGAAGCGTCCGTATTTGGATCGGTTGGCGAGTACGTGCTCGATCGCTGGGCGCAACGGGGCCAGACCGATGCCACCCGCGATGATCACCACGTCGTTGCCCTCTGCCTCAGTCACCGGCCAGGGACTGCCGAACGGACCGCGCACGCCGATCTCGGCACCCTTTTTCAATTTTGACAGCGCATCCGTCACCGCGCCGACATTGCGCACGGTGTGGACCAATTTAGCGGGGTTTGCCGGGTCGCCGCTGATGGAAATCGGCACCTCGCCCACGCCAAAAGCATAGAGCATGTTGAATTGGCCCGGTTCAAACGCAAAACCGCCGTCCGACGCCGGGCTCAATTCCACGGTGAAGGTGTCTTTGAGCTCTTGGGCACGGCGAGCGATGGTGAACGGCACCGGCGTCATGGGGTCGAGTTTGGGTTGGGTGCTCATATCGCCCCCTAAGACTTGCCGTACATGTCGGTGAGTTGTTGGCGTGCGCTGTACAAGCGCTTAGCCATCACCGGCACGAAGCGGCTGTATAGCTCAAAGCCCAATGCATCGTCTTTTTTGAGCTTCTTACGCAGACACGTCGCTTCCAAGCTGATCACGCGGGTGAGCTCGACCGCGCGGATGTCATAAGCCCATTCATAGGGCGGCACCATCCACGACCAGCCGAACACATCGCCGTCGTGCAAGGTTTCGATCACCAAGCCGTCTTGTCCAGGCACGTGAAATTCCAGTGCCACCGTTCCGGCGCGCATGAAATAAAAGCGTTCCGCCGGTTTGCCTTCGTGGGCAATGTAATCACCCGCATCGAAACGTTCGTTGCGCGCGCAACCCGCCAAGGTCTTGCGCGAGGCATCATCCATGCCTTGAAAAAACGGATGTTCCGCCAGCAGTTTATCGAGACCTTCCACTTTCACCATATCAAGTGCTCCTTATGTCTCATTTGGTTTTAGGCGTCATGGCGCGGACTTCGGCGGTGATGTCGATGCCGACCGGGCACCACGTGATGCACCGCCCGCAACCGACACAGCCCGACACGCCGAACTGATCGTGCCATGTGCTCAATTTATGGCTCATCCACTGACGGTAACGCTGAGCCCCGTCGCGACGGATCGCGCCGCCGTGGATGTAGCTGAAATCCAGGGTGAAACACGAATCCCACTGCCGCCAACGCTCTGCCGTTTGGCCGTCCAAGCTGGTGGTGTCCGTTGTGGTGTTGCAAAAGCACGTCGGGCACACCAGCGTGCAATTGGCGCAATCGAGGCAGCGCTTGGCGATGTCTTGCCAGCGTGGGCTTTCGAGGTTGTCGGCGACGATTTTGGCCGCATCCTGGGCCATGTCGCGGCCCATGGATTTGGCCGCTTTGTTCACGGCTTTTTTCGCCGCCTTGAAATCGGCGTCCTCAGCCACACGGCCATCCAGGCGGGCGAGTATTTTCGCGCCCCGATCCGAGCCGGCTTCGACCAAAAACACATGGCTGTCTTTTTTGGTGAGTTCGGTGAGCGCCAGATCAAAACCATCCTTGACCTTGGGCCCGGCGTTCATGGACGCGCAAAAACACGTACCCCCCGCGCGGCGGCAATTAAGCGCAACGATCAAGGCCTTGTCGCGACGTGCTTTGTAGCCGGTGGATGTATGCTCGCCATCGACGAAGACTTTGTCTTGAATTTGAATGGCGGCCAATTCGCATGCGCGCACCCCGATGAACGCGTATTTGGGCGCATCGACTTCGCTTTGAACCTCAAAGCCGTTGTCGGTCTTGTGCGCCGTCCACAGCTTTTCTTTGGCCGGAAACAGGTAACGCTTCCAGGTTTGCGAACCGTGGGTGAAATCGAAATATGCGGGCTTTTTGGCTTTGGAGAGGCGATACGCACCGGGTTCTTGATCATCGACCAGCCCCAACGGCAGTTCTTCGGCGCTGGCAATCTCTTCCAACACCACCGCGCCGTCGCGCGCCTTGGGGCCGATGGTCTTATAGCCGCTTTTGCGCAACGCCTTGAGCAGGCTGTCCAGCCTGGAAGCTTCGATCACACGGGCTTGGGAGCCGTCAGAAGTGCTCATAAGTGCCGATCCTATGTACGCGCCCTGCGTAAATTCTCATAGAATTATAAAGCACTTATGACATTGGGTCGAAAACAATCGTGGATTATTTCTTGCGCGCGCGGGCAAAGGCTTCCGCCAGCGCGCCACCCGATGTGTCGGGCGCTTTGGCTTGCATTTTGGACGGCTTGGTTTTGGGCGCTTTTTGCTGCGAACGCGGGGGCTGACTTGAACGTTTGGGCGCATCGCCGTCTTGCGTTTTTGTCCGCATGCTCAGCGAGATGCGTTTGCGCGCGGCATCCACCTCTTGCACGCGGACCTTGACCACATCGCCGGGCTTGACGATTTCGCGCGGGTCCTTGACGAACTTGTCAGCCAATTGCGAGACATGCACCAAGCCGTCTTGATGCACGCCGACATCGACGAACGCGCCGAAATTGGCGACGTTGGTAACCACGCCCTCCAGCTGCATGCCGGGTTTGAGATCGCTAAGCTTTTCCACACCGTCTTTAAATTCGGCGGTTTTAAACTCCGGACGCGGATCGCGGCCCGGCTTTTCCAGTTCCGCCAAGATGTCTTTGACCGTCGTGGGGCCGAAGTTTTCGTTGGCAAAGTCCCCCGGATTGAGTGCACGCAACGCCTTGGCGTTGCCCATCAAATCACCCATGTCGGTTTTGACGCTCGCCAAGATGCGCTCCACCAGCGGATAGCTTTCCGGGTGCACCGACGATCCATCCAGCGGATTGTCGCCGTTTTGGATGCGCAAGAACCCGGCGCATTGCTCAAACGCCTTGTCGCCTAGGCGCGGCACGCTCATCAAATCCTTGCGGCTTTTGAACGCGCCATTGGCGTCGCGATACGCGACCACGTTGGCGGCCAAGCTGTCGCCCAGCCCCGAAACCTGAGCCAACAGCGGTTGAGATGCGGTGTTCAAGTCCACGCCGACGGCGTTGACGCAATCTTCCACCACGGCTTCCAAGGCGCGCGAAAGGCGGTGTTCGGACAGGTCGTGCTGATATTGACCGACGCCGATGGCTTTGGGTTCGATCTTCACCAGTTCCGCCAACGGGTCTTGCAAGCGCCGCCCGATCGACGCCGCACCGCGCAGCGACACATCCACATCTGGAAATTCTTGCGATGCGTAAGCGGATGCCGAATACACCGATGCGCCCGCTTCGGACACCATGATTTTTTTCAAGTTCAAGTCGGCAAAGCGTTCGATGACTTCCGCCGCCAGCTTGTCGGTTTCTCGCGATGCGGTGCCGTTGCCGATGGCGATCAGTTCGGCACCATGTTTATGCGCCAACGCCGCCACCGTGGCGACACTTTCGTCCCAACGTTTTTGCGGCTCATGCGGAAAAATGGTCGAAGTATCAACCAACTTGCCGGTGGCATCGACCACCGCGACCTTCACCCCGGTGCGAAAGCCGGGATCGAGCCCGATGGTCGCGCGCTGGCCAGCAGGCGCGGCCAGCAGCAAATCGCGCAGGTTTTGCGCGAACACGCGGATGGCTTCTTCTTCGGCGTCGGACCACAGGCGTTGCATCAAATCCAGTTCGATGTGCAGCGATATTTTCACCCGCCACGCCCAGCGTGCGGCTTCGATCAGCCAAGTGTCCGCCGGACGGCCTTCGTCTTTCAGGCCGAAATGCGCGGCAACGTGGTTTTCATACGGATGCGGATAAGGCGGTTTTTCGGGATCGCCGACCACCAACGCAACACGCAGAATTTCTTCTTTGCGGCCCCGAAACAGCGCCAAGGCGCGGTGCGACGGCACGCTTTTAAGGGCCTCGTGATAGGCAAAATAATCGGAGAACTTAGCACCCTCGGTTTCTTTGCCCTCAACCACGCGCGACGTCAGCAGCGCTTCGTCCCACATGGTGTCGCGCAAGCGCCCGACCAGTTCGGCGTCTTCGGCGAAACGCTCAATGAGGATTTGCTTGGCGCCTTCCAGAGCAGCGTCGACGTCGGCGATGTCGCCTTTGACGTAAGCTTCCGCCGCGACACGCGGATCGAGCTGCGGGTTTTCCAACAGACCAAGCGCCAACGGCTCCAACCCCGCTTCACGCGCAATTTGCGCTTTGGTGCGGCGTTTGGGTTTGAACGGCAGATACAGGTCTTCCAGGCGCGATTTGGTGTCGGCGGCGTTGATTTTGGCGCGCAGTGCGTCGTCCAGCTTGCCTTGCTCATCGATACTTTTGAGGATCGCTTCGCGGCGCTCCCCCATTTCACGCAGATAGCGCAGGCGGTCTTCCAAGGTGCGCAGTTGAGCATCATCCAAGCCGCCGGTCGCTTCCTTGCGGTAACGCGCGATGAACGGCACCGTGGAACCGCCGTCCAACAGTGCGATGGTGTCAGCGACTTGAGCGTCGCGAACGCCCAGTTCTTCGGCAATTTGTTGAGCAATGGGGATCACGGGAGACTCCTGAAAAACGACGAACGCCAATGCTGTTTACGGCGAGGTTCAAAGCGATGCAAGACGTACGTGCGACTCGCCGAAAACCGTGCCTTAGCTGTGTTCGCGCAAGGCCTGGACTTCGGCGCGCAAAGCTTTGATCTCGGCGAGAATCGCGGCTTCACCTGCCAAAAGCTCTTTATTGCCCGCTTCAAAACTGTCCTGTTCGACGGTGTGTTGGGATTGCATGGCATCGACGATGATGCCGATGAATAGGTTCACGATGGCGAAGGTGGTGATCATGATGAACGGCACGAAAAACGCCCAGGCGTAGGGATGCACTTCCATCACCGGGCGCACGATGCCCATCGACCAGCTTTCCAGGGTCATGATCTGAAACAAGGTGTACAGCGACCCGCCGATGGAACCGAACCATTGCGGGAAGGTGTCAGAGAAGAAATTGGTCGCCAGCACGGCGGCGACGTAAAACACCAAAAAGATGATCGAAAACACGCTGCCCATGCCCGGTAACGCCGCCAACAGCGCGCCGACCACCCGCTTCATCGCCGGCACCACGGTAAGCAAGCGCAGGGCACGCAAAATACGCAATGCCCGCAGCACCGCCAAGGGGCCAGAGGCCGGGATCAACGCGATCGCCACCACCAGAAAGTCAAATACGTTCCAGCCGTCTTTGAAAAAGCGGATGTCGCGGTGGATCAGTTTCGCGCCGATCTCGACGCAAAACACCGTCAACGCAAACAGATCGAAGGCATGCAGCATCTCGCCATACTGAGCCGTGATGACGCCCGAAGTTTCCATGCCCAAGCTCACCGCATTGAGCACGATGATCGCCATGATGAAATTTTGCACACGGGAATGTTCGACGATCGCGCCGATGCGCGCGCGAAGGGATGGGGTAACGGACATGCTTCACTCGCTTATTGAAGACCTAATCTCCAACGCATATAGCACCCCGTGCGTGAAACGCAATCCCTTGCACGTCATTGCAGCCTTAGCGGGTTTCGCGACGCATCACCGCAAGCAGCATGCGGGCTTGCTCCATACAGCCCAGCTCACCCAATGACACCAGCACGTTGAAATCATCATCCAAGGGCGGGCTGAGCTTGCGCAAGGTCAGCAAGGTCTTGGTGTCCTTGCCCTCTTGCTGGACCAAAAACCGCGCGCCCTCAGCGGCCTCAAGCCCGTCCGGCCACGGCACCGACTGGCCTGAACCGGGTGCCGCGAATTGCAATTCCTGGCCCGTTTTCAGATCGGTCAACGTGACCTTGGCCCCGGTATCGCTGCGATAACGTTCCAAGGTGATGTCGGCCTGGTTGGCGAAACAGTAATTGCCCGTTTCCGACAAGTTGATCGCCAACGCTTGGGTCGACGATTTCAACGATGCGGCGCGGATCGCCCCGACGCTGGAGGTGTCTTCATCGGCGCTGCGGATCAGGCTGGCTAGCGCTTTCATCGAACGCCCGGGACCATCCCCCGCCGCCTGCGCTTTATCTTGGGCCTTGCCTTGAAAAGCGCCTTTCAGCTTTAAGGTTTGACCAACGGCATTGATCAACACCAATTGTTTGTTCGCGGGCACGTCCAGGTCCTGATCGGCTTCGATCTGATCGCCGGATTTGTAGGCGGGAACGGAAGACATCAACACGACATAGCTGCTGTCGCCCTTGGCCTCGACCCGACCGCTGATCAGGACGGCAACGGCGAGCACACACATCATCAAAATATTGCGCATTGTCTCTGTCTCCTTTGTTTATTTGCTTTTCGCCACATACACCCCATCCCAATCGGGCGCGGGGGGATTGGCGGTCATTTCCTGAATGCGGCCCTGATACAGGTCATACAGCTTGTCCAGCGCAAACGGTGCGCCCAGTGTGGTCAGGGTTTGCAAATGACGCTCAGCCTCAGCGAATTTTTGACTGCGATAGGCTTCGATCATGTTGACGTGAGCGGTAGCCAATTCTTGAAAATCCGCGCGCGTCGCCATCTCCCCATCGCCCAACAACGTGAAAATGCGCACGCCTTTTTTCTTGCCGATCACGCGGATGATGTCGATGTCCAACGCCGCCAAGCCCTTGCAGCGGGCATGGGTTTCTTCGCCGATCACAATGTCCACGCCGTAGGTCTTCGATTGACCTTCCAAGCGCGACGCGGTGTTGACCGTGTCGCCCAGCGCCGAATAATCGAAACGCTGTTTGGATCCGATGTTGCCCGCAATGCAGTCGCCGGTGTTGATGCCGACGCCCATTTTAACCTCGATAAACTCGCGCCCCGTTTGCTCGGCCTCGGCCTTAAGCTCGTCGTTCAATGCATTCAACAACTGTTTCAACTCAAGCGACGCGACGCACGCATTATAGGCATGGTCGGGATCGTTCAGCGGTGCATTCCAAAACGCCATGATGGCGTCGCCCATGTACTTATCGACGGTGCCTTTGTGATCCAAGATGGCCCCGGTCAGCGGGGTGAGAATGCGATTGAGCAGCGACACCAATTCTTCCGGCGTCAGACGTTCGGACAACGTGGTGAAGCCACGGATGTCACTGAACAGCAGGGTCATTTCCTTTTTTTCGCCACCAAGGCTCAGCGCATCGGGGTGGTCGACCAGCTCGCGCACCATGTCCGGTGACAGGTAATGGCTGAACGCGTCGTGAATATAATCGGTTTCTTGTTTTTGCAGGCGCACCGCGTAGCTGATCGCCATGGTCAACGCGATGCCGAACGACAGGGTCGGCGAAATGATCGGCAACATGATGCCGGTGTTCATAAACACCATCACCGCGCCCACCCACAACACCGCGACGAACCCAACGCCGATGGTGATGCGGACCACCATGGTTGCCGAACTCAGCCCGATCACCACCGCCGCCAAGCCCAACACGGTGGCGATGAGAATTTCAAAAGGCACCGTCTGAACCTGACGAAATTCACCATCCAGAAATTGTGCCAAAATATGCGCCTGAATGATGACACCCGGCGTGGTCCCCAAGGCGACCCCTTCGGTGGCGGCGAACGGCGTCCTATGACGATCGCCGAACGGCAAGTCGCCGCCGATCATCACCACCTTGTCTTTGAACCAAGCGGGCGGCAGAAACGCCAAAGCGTGAATGGGATATTGGGCGAACACCGGGGTGTTGGCATCCGGCGGGCTGAGGTAGCGAATGCGAAAGCCTTCGCGCGGCACATCATGGCCAAGCCGCTTGGCGATCAACGCTGCGAAGCTTTCACGATAAACACCGTTTTCCGCACGCCCGACAAAAGCGTTGCGCACCGTGCCGTCCACCGGATCCTTGAACAAGTTGGAAAAGCCCGCACTAACGTTTTGCAAGTAAGACGATTGGAACGCAAACTGTGTTTCGCTCAGCCCGGTTTTCTCGTCCGTCCAGCCGGTGACAACCGGAACGGGGTACGTTTCCAGAACGGTTTTGAGGCTCTCATCCTTATCCGCTTCGGTGGGCTGGTCTAACAAGATATCAAGCCCCACCGCTTTGACGCCGTAGTCCTTGAGACGGACCAAAACATCCGCCAACATTTTCCGATCGACCGGCGATCGATAAGGCAATTGCGATAGGGTGTCTTCGGTGATGGCTAGGATGACAATGTCGTCGTGCGGTTCGGCGATCGGATTGAACAACGCAAAGCGTACATCCGACGCCCAATTTTCCGCCACCGCAACGATGTTGACATAACGCGGCATCAACAGGGCGAGCACCGCCGCCATGACGATGATCGCCCCTTGCACGGCGCGAACGGTTAAAGTCGGTTTGTGCGCCACGCGTCGCTCCTCAGCCTAAATCGTCGGCGTCAAACCTTGCTCACCTCAAACTTTAACAGCCAAGGGGAAGTTGGTGCCGCGTGAACTGATCACCGGGAACTGCGGCTCATTACCATTGGCTTCACTCAGTTCCGGCAACTGGTCTTCGACGTAACGATTGATCTCGCGAATGCTGACCAAGCCGTCACTGCGTTTTCCTTCATCCGCAAGGCCACTCAAGCCGTCCAACAAGGTATAGGTGAACGCACCGTGCCCCAGTTGTTCGAACTCGACCGCGAACTGGTCTTTGGCCGCGGCGGCGATGATGTGCATGCCCGATGCCCGAGACAGGCGGCTCAGCGCTTTGCGTTCTTCAAAGCCGCGCGTGCGGGTCAACGCCGCACCGGATTTGCAGGCATCCATCAACATCACGACTTTTTGCGCGGGCACTTCGTTGATCCAGGCTTCCAGTTCTTGAGACGTGATGCCTTTTTCGCGAACATGATCTTCGCGTTCGGGATAGACCACATCGTAAGGCATGAAGTACCACGTATCGCCGATGGAATCACCGTGACCGGCGAGGTACACCACCAGCACATCGTCAGACGAAACGCCTTTCAAATTCGCCAAGGCCTTCCGGATACCGGGCTTGGTCGCTTGCTTGTCGAGCACCTTGTAGGTCTTGATGTCCTTGAACAAGGTTTTCGGCTGAGACGCGAAGAACTGCTCAATCCCCAACGCATCCGGCACGCCATAATTCAACGCCAACGCCGGGTTGCGATAGGCGTTGATGCCGATGGTCACGACATGCAACGTGCTTTTGCGTTCCGCGCCGCTATAGGCGACTTGGACCTTGGCGGGCTTGCTTTCGATCATGTCGCGGCTCATGGCGATGGTGCGAAACTTGTTAGCCCCCGGGGTCAGCTTGACCTCGAATGTATGGCTGTAAGTTTCTTCGTCCGCGTCGTCGAGAACCTCTTTGGCGACCAAGCGGTCGTTGTGGAACAGACGGATTTCTTGAATGCCGCCGCCCAAGTTACCGGCTTCGACCGCCACTTCATAAGCTTCGCTGTCGGACGATGCGTTTTCTTCCGGCGTGGCGATCACCACGATGGGTGGGGTGTGGAACGAAACCGAAAGTTTCGGTGCCTGTCCGGCGGCGGTGGTGACGGGTTCGACACTTTGGCCTTCGGATGCCAGCGCCAGAACAGCCGGTTCATAGTGGCTTTCGCCAAATTGATCGAGTTCGAACGCCATGTCTTCGGCACCCCATTCGACCGCAGCCAGCGCATCGCCGTCACCGACAAACGCGCCGCTTTCACCGTCCACCGCGGCCCAGCCGTCAGTGGTCGCCACGACCCGTGCGGTTTGTTTTTTGGTACTCACATCAACGACGTTCATCAGGCCGTCTTCGGCCAGCGCGTGAACCACGTTGTCGCTAGCACCGAAAGCCACTGCACCGACGTGCGCTTTTGCACCCTCGGCGGTTTCGCTGATCGTGCCTTGTTTCAAATCTACAAGCGCCACGCCGCCATTGTCGTCACCGACCGCCAAACGATCACTTTTGGCATCAAGCGACGCCGACGTTACGGGGGCGTCGAGTTTGATTTGTTTATCCGCCGTTTTCGCATCGGCTTTCCAAGATTTCACCTTGGCGTCGGCACCTGCGGTGATGAAGCCGTCACCCGACGGGCTTTCTTCGATAAACGTCACCGCATCGTCATGGGCCTTGGCAATCGTTGTTTCCGCCTTTCCGGTTTTGGCGTCAACGGTGACAATTTGGCCTTTGGCGTCGCCGATGAGAACCTTGCTTTCATCTTTGGACAACGCAACCGCGCCGATGGGCGCAGTTGAAGGTTTGGACAACGACACGACATCGCCGCTTTTCACGTCCCAAACGCGCACGCTGCCGTCATCATGGCCGGTTACAACCGTGTCGCCGGTGTCAGAAACCGCAACAACGGTTGCCGCCGTGGCTTCGGGGCTCGTCAACGTCGCCTTGAGCGCACCTGTGGTGGCACTGACGACCTGGGCCTTGCCGTCGCGTCCCGCCGTTACGGCGACACCGCCGTTTTCGGATAGGCTCACGGCGTTCACCGGGCCATCGTGTAAATTTTTGAGCCGCTTGAGTTGGCGGCCTTCGCGCATATCCCAAAGGCTCAGCGAGCCATCTTCATGGCTGGTCACCATGCGTGACGGCGCACCTGCATCTTTTGCGGCGGCTTTCCCGACGGCTACACCGGTCATCGCGGCGACTTTTTCAGGTGCGACAGACATGCTCGCACCGAGAACTTCTTGCACGTTGGCGCTGATCGCATTGCTAATCGCGGACGACACCACACCGCTGACGATCTCACCGACATTGAAAAACTGCGCAAACGCATTTTGCGTGGATACGGCCCCGACGGAAGCCAATGCGGTGGTCGTTAAAAACTGGCGACGGCTTAACATGATGTGCCCCTTTTCATGAAATAGCGTGAACCAAAATCAGGTATAGCCATGACCGGAGGCGGTCACAAGCTCGGAACGGATCGTGCCTTCCCTGCGTACGCCCTCACCCACCCTTGGCGAAAAACCAAGGTATTAGTTTACTTTTGCTGTGTATCGCTTTGTGCCGGTTCTTCGCTGGGCGTCACCGCGCTTTGTGCAACGCTGGATGTAGCATCAACAACCGCTGCCGCTGCAACGCTAGACGTCGTCGTCGAAACGATTGCGCCCACGTTCTGCGCCTGGGTCGATGACGCCAGCATCATAGGCGTCGCCAAAGCGATGAAAAACAGTGCCGTGATCATTTTCTTCATAGAAAACCACCTCATTTCTTACGTTTCAGAAAAAAGTTTACCCTTAATCTTACACCTTGTGCGGAGGCTTTGAAAGTTTTCAACCCGCATCCCACACAAATCACCGCATAAGTACAAAACCAAAATCCGCCTGAAATAAAGAGACAATTTTCAGATACTTAAATGGGTTCGGAGCTGGTCTTGGCAAAAACACCATAAACGGCGGTCTCTGCGGGGCAACGCATTCGGCTTGACCTTCCCGTTATGGGAAGGTTTACAACAAAGTATCCATCTTAGTGTAAGGTTAAGAGTGTGAAACACGCATCCCCCACGACACCCAACAGCACAGGAACCTCTATGCACATTACATTACCGGTCGAGGGCATGACTTGCGCGTCCTGCTCCGCACGGATCGAACGCCAATTGGCCAAAGTGGAGGGGATTGAGAAAGCCACCGTGAACCTAGCCGGTGAAACGGCGGATGTGCACTATGATGGCGATAAACTCAGCGCCGAAGATATCAAGAAAACCATCGAAAAAACCGGCTTCTCCGTCCCCGAACGGCTGATCGAATTGAGCGTCGAGGGCATGACCTGTGCGTCCTGCGTGGCGCGGGTCGAAAAGGCCATCGCACGCGTGCCCGGTGTTACCCAAGCCAGCGTCAACCTCGCGGACGAGCGTGCTCGCGTCACCGTCGGCGTGACCAGCGCCGCCGAAATCGCCCGCGCCATCGAAAAAACCGGTTTTAAAACCGCAGTGATCGAAAACGTCGAAGCCTTCGGTTCTGAGGACGAGCAAAAAGCCAAGGCCAAGCTCGAATACGACCTCACCAATATGATCTTCGCCACCGCCCTGACCGCACCGCTTTGGGCGCAGATGCTGCTGGGCTGGCTGGGCGGTGATTGGATGATGGACGGCGTTGCGCAGCTGGTTCTTGCCACCGCCGTGCAGTTCAGCGCGGGTTTTCGGTTCTACGGACCGGCGTTCAAGGCGTTGCGCGCGGGCAGCGGCAACATGGATCTGCTGGTGGTGCTGGGCACCACCGCAGCGTGGGCGCTGAGCGCGTGGCGAGTGGTTTTCGAAGGTCTGGACCATGACCTGTATTTCGAAGGCTCGGCCACCGTAATCACACTGATCTTGTTTGGCCGGTTTTTGGAAAGTCGCGCCAAGCGCGGCACCACCGGGGCGATCCGCGCGCTGATGAAATTGCGCCCGCAAACCGCTCGGGTTCTGTCCGATGACGGCACCGAGGTCGAGGTCCCGGCCAGTTCCGTGGTCGCGGGCGACATGGTCGTGGTGCGCCCAGGTGGCCGCGCGCCGGTCGATGGCGAGGTGACGCTCGGCGACACCCATATGGATGAAAGCCTGCTCACCGGGGAAAGCCTGCCGGTGCGCAAATCCGTCGGCGACACGGTCACCGGCGGGGCGATCAACGGCGAAGGCCTGATCCACGTCAAAGCCACCCGTGTCGGCCAGCAAAGCACGTTGGCGGGGATTATCAATATGATCCAAAACGCCCAAGCGTCGAAAGCGCCGGTGCAGCATTTGGTCGACAAGATCGCGGCGGTGTTCGTGCCGATCGTGGTGTTGATCGCCCTGGCCACGTGGGGCGGTTGGTGGTTGGCGGGGGCGGGCTGGGAAGTCGGTTTGATCAACGCCGTCACCGTGTTGGTGATCGCGTGCCCGTGCGCTTTGGGGTTGGCGACGCCGACCGCGATCATGGTCGGCACCGGGGTCGCCGCGCGCCACGGCATTTTGATCAAAGACGCCGAAGCGTTGGAACGCGCGCACAAAGCCGACACCGTGGTGTTCGACAAAACCGGCACCCTGACCGAGGGCAAGCCCCAAGTGGTCGAAATCCACACGCACACCGGCAACGAAGCAAACCTGTTGAAAGCGGCGGCCAGCGCACAACACGGCAGCGAGCACCCCCTGGCGCGTGCGGTGCTGCAAAAAGCCGACGCCGATGGCGTTCAGTTGTCATCCATCAAAGACTTCAAAGCCATTCCCGGCAAAGGCATCCAAGCCCGCGTGGCGCACAGCATGGTGCGCATCGGCAATCGCGCCCACATGAGCGATTTCGACATCGCCACAGCCCCCTTGGAAGACGCCGCCGAGGCCTTGGAAACACGTGGTAATACCGTAATGTGGGTGTCCAAGAACACCAAGCTGTTGGGCTTCATCGCGGTGGGCGACGTGGAAAAACCGACCGCGCTGAAAGCCATTGCCCAGTTGCAAGACTTAGGCCTGCGCTCAGTAATGCTGACCGGCGACAATCAGCGCACCGCCGATGCCGTCGCCAAACGCCTACAACTGAGCAATGTGGTCGCCGAGGTTCTGCCCGATGGCAAGGCCGGTGAAGTCAGCCGCCTGCAAGCCACCGGGCGCACCGTCGCGATGGTCGGTGACGGCGTCAACGATGCACCTGCATTGGCCCAAGCCGACGTCGGCATCGCCATGGGTGGCGGCACCGACGTGGCCATGCACACCGCATCCATCACCTTGATGCGCGGCGCGCCGGAATTGGTGGCGGGGGCGTTGAGCGTTTCGCATGCAACGGTCACCAAGATCCACCAAAACCTGTTTTGGGCCTTTATCTACAATATCATCGCCTTGCCGTTGGCGGCTGGCGGCTGGCTCAGCCCCGCCATCGCCGGGGCTGCTATGGCGATGAGCAGCGTATCGGTGGTGAGCAATTCGTTGCTGCTGAAACGTTGGAAACCGGGAGCGTGAAATGAGAATTGGCACAGTTGCGAAAAAATCCGGCGTCAGCGCTAAAACCATCCGTTACTACGAATCGATCGGACTGGTTTCGCCGGCCTCTCGCGGATCGAACGGCTATCGGTCTTACGGCGACAACGATGTCGAGACGCTGCGCTTCATTCGCTCCGCCCGCAATTTGGGGTTTGCCATTGAGGATGTCTCAAATCTGTTGAGCTTGTGGCATGACAAAAACCGCTCGAGCACGGATGTCAAAGCGGTGGCGCTCAAACACATCGAGGAAATCGAGGCGCGCATTGCGGAACTGCAAAGCATGCGCGACACGCTGACCAAGTTGACCAGATCGTGTCACGGGGACGATCGGCCGGATTGTCCGATCCTTGAAGGCCTAGCGCGCGGTGCGGACGTGAACGCCAAACAACATCACGGCTTGTCGCGCAAGCGCTAACGCCAACGGTTAAACATCGGGAATCAATCTTCAGCCATCAGCCCGCCGCCCGTTTGGGCAAGGCTGATGGCTGAGACATTTAGATTGAACGTTTGAGAGACTGCCCGGCTTTAAAGCGCACAGACTTCGACGCTTTGATGCGAATGGCTTCGCCCGTAAACGGATTGCGGCCTTTACGCGCAGCACGCTTGGCAACGGTGAACGCACCGAAACCGACAAGCTGCACTTTTTGGTTTTTCTTCAGTGAGCTGGTGACCGTACCGATCAAATCATCCATCGTTTCTTTCGCAGCCTTGGCGGTGCATCCGGTATTGGCTTGAATGATGCTCATCAAATGCTGACGATCGCTTACACCTTCAGGCGTAGCCTTGTAGCGCTTCGCGGGTTTCTTTGCAGCCACGGCCTTCGCCGGTGCTTTCTTTACTGCTTTCTTTTTTACAGCTTTCTTTGCCACCTTCGTGAACTCCCCTGATTAATACTGATCTTGCAACGCATACTCTAAGCCCCTTAAGCCACAATTCCAAGGCCGACCGTCAGCATAAAAAAGACAGCTGCATGCAAAGTCACAGCAGACCCAAACGCTATCATTGATAGGAAATAAATAAGCCTTCAACTTTACAGTGGAAATCAAGGGCTTATTGGTGGGGGAGGATCAACAATGAAACAAAAGGTCAAAAGCTGATGCCATATCATTTAGAAGGCTGGGTAGAACATATAATGTTGATCGTGGTTCCTTGCCTGAATGGGGTTCGCATCACGCGCTCCGAGGTATGAATTTATAACGCCACGGCGGCCCCATCACTGCGGGGATCGCTGGCCCCTTCGAAGGCACCGTAAGGATTGACGGAGACTGCACCGGCATGACCCATAGTGCTGGTGAACGGTGCTAGAATTTCCACATCATGTCCGACATTGGCCAATTGATCGACCAAATCGGCGTCAAAACGGCTTTCCAATTTCAGACTGGTGGTGTCGTCACCCCAAGTGCGGCCCAACAACCAACGCGGTGCAGTGATGGCTTCTTGCAAGGGGACGCCGTACATCACATGACGTGAGAATACGGCGGCTTGGGTTTGCGGTTGGCCTTCGCCGCCCATGTTGCCGTAAGCCAGTGTGCGACCGTCTTGCAAACGCGCCAACGCAGGGTTGAGGGTATGGAAGGGGCGTTTGCCCGGTTCCAAGGTGTTGGGGTGCGCGGGGTCGAGCGAAAAGCTCATGCCGCGATTTTGCCACACCACCCCGGTGTCCGGCACAACCAGGCCCGAGCCGTACTCCCAATAGGTGCTTTGAATAAAGCTCACCACCCGTCCGCTTTGATCGGCTGCGCCCATCCAGATGGTATCGCCGGGTTTTGGTACGTGCGGCCAAGGCATGGCGTTTTGCATATCGATGTCTTTGGTGCGCTCATCCAAGAAGTTCGACTTCAGCCACGACGCGGCATCGACGCTCATGTGTGCCGGGTCGGTCACATGGGCGTTGCGCAATAGGAACGCTTGCTTGGTGGCTTCGATCAAACCGTGGATGTGTTTAAAGCTGTCCACGTCTTGGACGCCCAGACGCTCGAACAGCGCCAAGATCATCAGTGACGAAACCCCTTGGGTCGGCGGCGGCATGTTGTAGATGCGCCCTGATTTCAAACCCACCGACAGCGGTGCGGTGCGGTGCGCGCGATAATCTTCAAAATCATCCAAGCGCACGAAACTGCCAGCGCGCTGCAATCCATCAGCCAAGCTACGGGCTAGGTCGCCACGATAAAAATCGTCCAACCCCGCCTCGCCTAATCGTTCCAAGGTCGCGGCCAACGCGGCCTGTTTCAACGCAGCGCCTTCGCGCAGCACGTCGCCTTTGACGCTGCAATAGGTATCGGAAAAGCCGGGCACGGCTTTCAATTCATCGAACTTGTCGCGGGTCAGTTGTTCTTGTCCGTGGGTGACGGAAACACCGCCGCGCGCATGAGCGATGGCGTCGGCCAAAACATCGCTTAGCGGCATGGCCTTGCCCCAGCCCGATGCGGCTTCAAGTGCCGTGCTCCAACCGCTGATGGTGCCCGCTACCGTCAATGCGGCCAATGGCCCACGTGCGGGGATGGCGTCAAAACCTGCTTCTTTATAAGCCTCGCGGCTCGCCAACTTGGCGGCTGGTCCACAAGCGTCGATGCCGATGGGATCTTTGCCCGGTTCGGAAATGATCCAAAAACCGTCGCCGCCGATGAAATTCATGTGCGGGTAGACCACGGCGATGGCGGCGGCGGCAGCGACCATCGCCTCGACCGCGTTTCCGCCTGCGCGCAAAACATTGGCCCCGGCCTCCGCCGCCAAATGATGCGGGGCGGAGATCATGCCGTTTCGACCGTGCTTGGTGTAAATCATAGGGGAAGTCCGTTATCCAAAGAACACGCTGTAAAACATACGCAAGGACGTCAGCAACAAAAAGAACGCAAACGCTTTGCGCAAATTGGCCGGGTTGATGGTGTGCGCCAGCTTAACACCGACCGGGGCCATCATCATGGTCGCAGGCACGATCAGCGCAAAGCCGAGCACATTGGCATAACCCAAGCTGCCGGGCGGCAGGTCGGGGTTGCCCAGTCCGCTGAGGATAAACGAAATCGATCCCGGTAGCGCGATGATCAAGCCGATGGCTGAGGCTGTACCGACGGCGCGCCGGATCGGGTAGTTGAACGCGGTCAAGATCGGCACACTCAAGGTTCCGCCGCCGATGCCCATCACCACCGAAAACATCCCCACCACCAATGCCATGACGTGGCGCGCGATGCCGGTGGGCAGAGCTTCGGCCAGGATCATGCCTTCTTTGCGAAAGGCCATGTTGATGGCGACCAAAATCGCCACGGCGGCAAAGATCAAGGTCAAGACCTCGCCTTGCACCACCGCGCCGAACGCGGCACCGACCACGACGCCGACAAAGATGGTCGGGCCCCACGATTTGAGCAACGCGAAATCCACCCCGCCGCGCTTGTGATGCGATCGCGCGGAAATGATCGAGGTCGGGATGATCGTCGCCAGTGAAGTGCCGACCGCCAAGTGCATCAGCACGCTGTCTTCGACACCCAAAAACGGGAACAGCAAAAACAGCACCGGCACGATGACGATCCCGCCACCGACCCCCAGCAAACCCGCCAGCACCCCGGCGATCGCACCGGTGACCAGCAACGCACCCGCAAAGCTCGCGTAAAACAACGGATCGGCCAAAATGGTTTCAAACATGGATATGGATCCTACCAGCCGATGGCGTCAGGCAACCAGGTCGCCAATTCGGGGAACATGAACAATGCGATCAAGCCCAGCATTTGCAAACCGATAAACGGAATCACACCGCGATAAATATCGCCTGTGGTGATGCCCGGTGGTGCCACGCCTTTCAAGAAGAACAGCGCCCAGCCGAACGGCGGGGTAAGGAACGAGGTCTGCAAGTTCATCGCCACCAAGATCGCCAGCCACACCATGTTGACATCGGTCCCGGCGAACACCGGCAGGAACATCGGCAAAGCGATATAGGAAATCTCAATCCATTCGAGGAAGAAACCCAACACGAAGATCACCGCCATCATGAACAGCAAGTCCGCCATTTCCCCACCGGGAATGAATTCGAACATTTGCGCCACCAGACCTTCGCCGCCCAGACCGCGAAAGGATAGACCGAACGGCTGTGCGCAGATCAAGATGAAGAACACCATCGCCGATGTCAGCAGCGTGGATTTGCACACCTCCATCAAGATGCTCCAGTTCAATCGTCGCCCGATCAGCGCCAGCACGATCGATCCAAACGCGCCCATCGATGCCGCTTCTGTCGGCGCGGCGACGCCGCCGACGATGGACCCCAACACCGCAAAGATCAAAATCAACGGCGGAAACACCACCTTGAACAGTTTGATGATCAACTCTTTGCGCGGCAATTCATCGCGTTCTTCTTTGGGAATGGCCGGGGCCATCTGGGGGAAGAAATAACCGATGGCCAAAAGATACAGCGCCAAGATGCCCGCCAGCATCAAGCCCGGCACCATCGCCGCAGCGAATAGCGTGCCCACCGATAGACCCAAGATGTCGGCCAGCAAAATCAGCACCAAGCTGGGCGGAATGATTTGGCCCAATGTGCCCGACGCACAGATGGTCCCGCACGCTAAGCACTTATCGTAGCCACGGCGCACCAACGGTCCCAAGGCCAACAGCCCGACCGTGACCACCGTCGCGCCGACGATGCCCGAAGACGCGCCCATCAGCACGCCGACGATCACAATCGCCAAGCCCATGCCGCCACGCACCCGGCCCATGGCGTGACCGATAACATCGATCAAATCTTCGGCCATGCGCGATTTTTCCAGCATCACACCCATGAAGATGAACAGCGGCAACGCCAACAGCGTGTAGTTCGTCACCACACCGTGAATGCGCCCCGGCAACAGACCGAATAGGCTGGTGCCGAAACCGAGATAACCGAACGTCAGCCCCGACACCGCCAACGAGATGGCGACCGGAACGCCGATCACCAACAGCGTGAAAAAGCCGCCGACCATGCCGATGGCCAGTAATTCCATTTCCGTCATTTTCTATAATCCTGAAAGCGAGACGCTATTAACCGGGGACGTGAGTGCTGTGTTCGATGTGTTGGCGACGGGCTTCGCGTTTGCTGACGGCGGCGTGACCAAAGTGCACAATTACCGACAACGCTTGCGATATCGCTTGCAAGGCGAGCAAGCCAAAGCCCAGCGGGATGAACGCTTTCAACACCCACCGATAGGGCAAGCCGCCGGGATCGGGTGAGCCTTCCATCAGGCTGAACGATTGTTCGATATAGGTCACGGACAGCATCACGATGATGATTGAAAACGCCGCCATGAGGACAGCGGTGAACAAATCGACGATCTGTTTGCCGCTGTCGCTCATCCGGTCGTAAAGAAAGTCGACGCGCACATGCTCACCTTTGCGCATGGCATACGACATGCCGATCAAGGCGATGGGTGAAACCAGGTGCCATTCCAATTCCTGGATCGCAACCGATCCAATATTGAAAATGTAGCGGGCGAACACATTGCCCGCGACCACCAACACCAAAGCCAGCCCACACCAAGACGCAAACCGTCCGGCCCATTCGACCGGTAGGCTGAGGCCGTATTCCAAGCGTTCAAGGATGTGCAAGTTACGCGTGACCATCTTTACAGGTTCCTGACTTAGGAGGAGATCAAGCCGTGGTACGGCTTCTCAGAGATCGACGCCCAGCTGCGATGCTTGTCACGGAACGCCATGAAGTGATCGTGGACCTTTTTGGTCAGCGGATCGGATGCGGACTTTTCAGCCAGCACTTCTTCGGTCAACGTTTTGAGCTGCATCACCACATCATCGGGCAAGGTCTGCGCGATCACGCCTTCGTTGGTGACCAAATCGGTCAACGCGTCGGCGTTGTTGGCTTCGCTCCATGCGTGAGAGTCGAGGTTGCACGCCTGGGCGCACGAACGCACGATGGCTTGCAAGTCGGCGGGCAGGCTCTCCCAAGCTTTTTTGTTGATCATCAATTCGGTGACGTTGTATAGGGGGGTGTTCCATTCTGCATAGTGAGGGAGAAGGCTAAAAGAGGCCTCAACCCCGCAGAAAACAAGGGCAAAATACTTCTCGGCGCGTTTTTTCTTTTTGCACAATCGCGCACAATAACGAGCACGTTTTGCGCTACTTTTTGCACAATAACGGCTCGAAAGCGTGACAGAACTGTACCAAAGGCGATACAGCCTTAAATACCATAGGATTGGCGGGATATGGCGCTGACTGGTTTCAAGATCATCATGCCAAGTTGAAACTCGTGCGCATTTCGGATGTGCAGGTTCAAGGTATCCAATTATCTTTTCAAAACAGTTCGTTGAACTGTTTGCAGCATCATTGTCAGCTTCTCAAAACATGAAACCGATATTTTACGGCTAATTTGGCTAGCCGTAAAATCGTGCACACTTTGAAAACCCCGTTTACACCTGATGTTAGACAATTGAAAATAAAGTGGAAAAAGAGATTTTTTGCTCCGATTTTCAAAATTCGTAGCCGTAAACAAATTTTCGGTGTTTTCGTCTGAAACTCCGAAATTGTGCGGGTTAATTACGGCCATTTCGGAGTTGCAGAAAAACAATTTAATAACAGCACCTTACTCTAATTTCCGTTCTGTTTCATGAAAAATTAACTCCGAAACGATTTCCCGTATTCTGGCACGAAAAAAGGCGGGATTTTTCCCACCTTCTAACGCCTCTCTGGGGGGCAAAATCAGGCCAACCCGAGCCTCAAAAGAGTAGCCGCAGCATCGTCCGCCGATGGGAGGAAAACGCCCTTTGGCAAATGGGCTGGGAGGGACTGCCATGCGGCCTCGAAATCCCCTTTCGCTTCGTTCTTCAAGAGCCGCATGAAGGGCAATACCCAGGACGGTGCGGCGTTGTCGGGCTCGGGCGTTTCGACCGGTGGCGCGGGTTGGATTTCGGGCACCGGCTCCGCGTCTTCCTCCGGCATGGAAAATCCGGTGATCCGCCCTACCAGATTGTCAAAGGCGCGGGCCGGGAGACTGGCGTAGTGGTACAGGTAGCGTTTGCCGCCACGGCCTTTGACCTCATAGCGACGCCAGTTGTGCGCCTTGGCGATCCGCGCGATCCCCGACTTGGAAGCAGGTAAGCCGGGTAAGCGCATTTCGGCGATCTCTCCAGCGTCGAACCATTCCTTGATCCGGGTTTCGTCCTTGAGAACTTGCAGCAACACCGCCTCAAGATATTTGGTGCGGCGCTGAACGTAAGCCCACTCGTCCGCAGGGACTTGAACCGTGAGCGTCAAGCCGTCGTTTGATCCTTGCATGGGAAACTCCTTTCGGAAAAAGAGAATGGAGCGGAGCCGTTAAGCCGCCGCCCCATTCACCGGGCCGATTTAGCTGTTGACGGCCTGGGACAATTCGTCACTTTCCGGCGGCGTTTCCAAGACGCCTTTTTCCTTCAGTTGCTGGATCATGTTTTCGACGGACGCGGCCTTGAGGTTGACCGCCTTGGCGATCACTTTCACGTCGTAACCGCGCCGGTAGGTGCTGGCGATCATCTGTTGTTTGGCGGACAGTTCGGGAACCTTCGGATAGGATGCTTCGTTGCTGGTCGATTGCCCCGGCACTTTCGCGGTTTCAGCTTCTTCCACGTCCTGCCCCTCATCAGCGCCTATATCATTGTGTTTGGTGATGAGCTTTTTTTGGCCTTCTGCAAGCCCTCGTAGATATTCCTGAGCGGCAAACTCTTCGGACTTGGGATCGTGAGTAGCATCGGCTACTTCATCAGCGGCTTCTTCCAAAACATTCATAAGGCCGATCAACAGGCGGGATAGCCCGTGGTTGTCGCCATCGTTGAAATGTTCCGTGCCGCCCTCACCAACAAGAGTGGCGAGCATTCCCATCATGTGCGCAACGTCGCGCACAGCTTCATGGGGACGGGGCGAGTAGTTAGGCGAATAAATACTGTACATGGTTCACTCCAGTGTTGCTTTTGAAGGCAGCGGGCTCCCCCCTCATGGGGCAGCCCGGGAGTTCAAAACCGTCACTGGAACGGCACCACGGTCTTTAGGCTTGCGCCCTGGACATACACCGCAGCCCCCCGGACCTAAAATTATTCGGCCCTATGACCCGGATGAATTCCAGGCATAAAAAAACACCTTTCGACGGCAAGCCGTCAGGCGGTGTTTCCGCCAGTGATGGGTTTTGAAGCCCGAACGCGAGTTTACGACCGAGCGGAGTCCTTCGTCAACTTTTTAAGGTTCCCCAGGCGGGCCTGCCGAAAATCCGCCTGGGGAGAACCCCAACGAACGACGCCTCCAAGGACAGGGCGTCGATGGGCAAAATATGGAGGGAAATGTCGGGAAGGGTGAGCTGAAATCTTCACCTTATGATTGCGCCGTCAAGATGCAAATTTCAGATCAACGTTAACCACGACATGATGGATTGGCAATGACTTTCGAGGGCGGCGACATATTCGACATTCGGTATATCGCCGAATTGGCTGGGGAAAAGACCGCGCGATTGCTGGTCGAAACATTTCCCGGCGTGAGCCTCTACATCCCTGCCCGTAAGTTGCCCGAAGGTCACGTCTTGTTGACCCTGGGAGAAGAGGTCGCGCAAACCGTTCAAGACCATTTTGGCGGCGCTCACCTGGATATTCCGCGCAGGTACCGGACCACCACCGTGCGCACGCGCGATGAGGCCATCGTATCCGCCTACATGAACGGGAAGCTGATCCGCGACATTGCGCTGGATCACGATATCTCGGAACGCCGCGTCCACCAAATTTTGCAGATGTATGAGGTGAACGGCCAACGAAACCCCGTTTCCCGGAATTCTAACGGGGGTCTAACGGGGGGTGTTGCGACTTCCGGGGGCAACTCCACCAGAGAACCGCCGACCTGTGCTGAGAAGCTTTAAAAACGGCGCAGAGCATTTTCGTAAAATCAAGGAACACAGAACATGGAAAGCAATGTGATTTTATCGGCCACGGTTGAAGCCTCCGGCGCTGTAGCAGCACACCGGGCAGTAACCTTCACCCGCACCCAAGCCACGACACTCGGTGAAAAGGTTCACGGTGTGTCGCGCACCAATGCCAGTGATGGACAATCGCTAACAGTTGATGTCATCGGCTATGTAATCGTTCAATCGGGCGGCGCGGTCTCGCTGGGTGATGAACTGGTGACAGACACGCAAGGCCGCGCCGTCGTCAATCCCACAGTCGGTGGCGAATATGTGTTTGCCGAAGCCGTAGAGGCTGCAAGCGGTGCTGACAAACTCATTAAAGCGCTTTTGCGCTAATTTCCGAAGGAACCCAAACGATGGATATGAACACCCAACAGGCCCGCGTAATCGACCCGATCTTGACCGCCCACGCGCAAGGCTACAAGAACGCCAAATTCGCGGGGCATTTGCTGTTCCCTCGTGTCCCGGTCAACACACGCGGCGGCACGACGCTGAAATTCGGCAAGGAAGCCTTCTACCTCTACAACGCGCGGCGCGCCCCCGGTGCTCAAACGGAACGCATCACTTTCGGCTATAAGGGCGAACCTTACGAATTGGTGGAAGACAGCCTGGAAGTTCCGATCCCGCGCGAACATCAGGAAGAGGCCCAAAAGGTTCCTGGCGTCGATCTCGCCTTGCGCGGTACCAATCTGGTCATGCACTCCCTGCGGCTGCTTCTGGAAAACGAACAGGCCGAGTTGGCCAAGGATGCCAGCAAGTATTCCAACGATCAAAAGATCACGCTGGCGGGCGCGGACAAATGGTCCGATCCCAGCTGTAATCCCATCGACGACATCGACTTCGCCAAGGAAGCCGTTCGCCAAACGGCAGGCGTCGATCCCAACGTGATGGTGATCGGCCAGCCGGTCTTTACGGCGCTTAAAAACAATCCGTCCATCGTGGATCGGTTCAAGTACACCAGTTCCGAAAGCATCACGGCGCAGATGTTGGCAAACCTGTTCGACTTGGAACACCTTGGCGTCGGCAAGGCGATCAGTACCGGCGACACCATGACGGCGGGGGCCGACGATCCGTTCCAAGACGTTTGGGGCAACGTCGGCATTATGACCTACTCGCCGCAGACGCCCCAAGGCATGGAAGAACCGTCTTACGGTTATACCTACACCCTCGGCGGCCATCCCATGGTGGAAGTCCCCTATTACGACAACCGTAGCAAATCCTGGATTGTCGGCGCGACCTATGAACGCCAGCCCGTCCAAACCGGCATTGCCGCCGGTTACCTGTTTCAGACCCCGGCGTGAGGTGCGTTATGTTTTCCAAGAGCAAGCAACAAACACCGGGCGGTGAAACGATGGAACGCCTGGAGGTTTTCAAGGACGGAACGTTCAGCCCCATGGGCGGCGGTTCTGTTTCCTTCAGCAAAACGGACGTTGACGCGGTGGCCGCCAATTACGATCCCGGCACCTTCGAAGCCCCGATTGTCGTCGGCCACCCGAAAGAGGATCACCCGGCCTATGGTTGGGTTTCCGGCCTCGAAGTCGAAAACGGAAAACTGCTCGCCAACGCGCGGCAAGTGGAACCACAGTTCGCGGAAATGGTCAAGTCCGGGCGGTTCAAAAAGATTTCCGTTTCGCTGTTCTCACCGAAGGCCCCCAACAATCCGACACCCGGCAGCTATTACTTGAAGCACGTCGGCTTCCTGGGCGCGGCGGCTCCGTCGGTCCCCGGTTTGAAGGCGGTTTCCCTTTCCGGCGCCGAAAACGAAACCATCACCCTGGTCGCCGGGCTCAACTTTGCCGATATCGTGCGCCTGGACGCCTTGGCGCGGATCTCCGAATTGGAGGAGGAGCTGGCAAGTCGTGACGCGCTGTCTTTTGTTGAGGCGATGGTTGACGAAGGCCGCATCCTGCCGCGCGACAAAGACGGGGTTATCACCTTCATGGAAAACCTGAGCGGAACCGATGATTTCAGCTTTTCGGAAGGTGGCGAAATCGTCAAACGATCCGGTGCGGAGTGGTTCCAGAACTATGTCCGCAATATGCCACCGATTGTGCATTTCGGCGAAATATCCGGGAACGCTTCAAACCCGTTAGAGGGCGACCACGCTTCCCCGTTGGAAATGCCCAAGGGCTTCACCGTCGATCCGTCCCGGATGGAACTGCACAAAGATGCGCTCCGCTTCGCGGAAGCCAACAACTGCGACTATACCCAGGCGGTGATTGCCGTAAGCGGCAAGCGGTAGTTGGGAGAACGAAATCATTTCGTTTTCCCAAACCAGTTGAGATCATGGGAGTTTTGGAGAACGTAATTTCTACGTTCTCGAAGACGCCCACCAGCAAACGACACGATGACGATTGCTGGGAAGCGGACACGGTGTCCACTTCAAACAGGCTGCAAACGAAACAATTTCGTTTGCTGAAATGAGAACGAAATCATTTCGTTCTCGAAGGCGGCACAAAATCAAAACGACACAGTGTCGTTTTGAAAAACCAGAGATCAAAACCTACTAAACGACACTGTGTCGTTTAGCAATACAAGGAAAGAGCAACATGGACACGAAAAAGATCACCCTTCGCAAAGGCCTCACCTTGAACGGTGAAGCCGTTACCGAAGTCACCATCCGTCGCCCCAACACCGGCGAGTTGCGCGGCATCAAGCTCATGGACGTTCTGCAATTGGACGTAAGCGAATTGATGAAACTGCTGTCCCGGATCATGGTTCCGTTCGCAAACGAAAGCGACCTCGCGGACCTCGATCCGGCAGACCTGACGGCCCTTGGTGTTGGCGTGATCGATTTTTTTACGCCGAGCGATGCGCCGTCCCCAACGAAGTAGAAGGCCTACTTGCCGACGTCGGAATGATCTTTCATTGGCCGCCGTCGGAAATGCACCATTGGACCTTGAGCGAACTTTGCCAATGGTGGGAACGCGCAAAGGAAAGAGCGGGAAACCCTAATGTCTGACCTCAACATGCAGATCGTGGTTAAGGCCATAGACAAGGCGACCCGACCTTTTTCGAAAATTATCGGCATCACAAAAAAGCTTAATGGCAAGCTGGCTGGCCTAAGCCGGACACAGAGCAAAACGGCGGACCAGACAGAAAAGGCGAACCGCGCACTCGACCGTCAACGTCGCCAGTTGGAGCGCGTTTCCAAGGCGACGGATCGCCTCAAACGTGCCAGGAAACAACTGGACAAGGCAGGCAAAATATCCGGCAAGACCGCCATTGCTGGAGGCGTGGCCGGGGGTGTGGCATACGGCACGGCGCGCCTTGTTGACAGCTTCCTTGAGCCGGTGAAGGCGATAGAGGCGGCAAGGGGCGAACTGGCGTCCCTGGGTATGGATCACGCCGGGCAAAATACCGTTGTCAAAATGGCGCGGGACACCAGCCTTCAAATTGCGGGCCTCACGGCGGAAAGCTTTGTAACCGCCGCCTATGATATCAAATCCGGGATTTCGTCCTTGAATGCCGAAGGCGTGGCGTCGATGACCCGCGCCGCCGCCATGACGGCCAAGGCGACCAAATCCATGCCGGAAACCATGACCAGTCTTTTTGCCACCGGCTATGGCATTTTCAAACGTCAGTTCGCCGATAAAACGGATACCGAATTCGGAGAACTGTTCTCCGCTTCCATCGCCAAGGCCGTGCAGAACTTCAAAACCACGGGTGGCAAAATGCAACAAGCCATCCAGAGCGCCGGGGGAATGTCCACCAACTTAGGCATGTCCTTTGCCGACCAACTCACGGCGCTTGGTATGATGCAAACGAGCATGGAAGCTGGCGATGCTGGCACCAGTCTACGCGCCTTTTCCGAGAACGCCGCCCGTGCCCAAGAGGCCTTTGACCAGTTGGGAAATGGCGTTCAAGTCCTAAACGACCAAGGCCAACTGCGCGGTCTTGCCGACATCATGGGCGACCTGAAAGCCGCTTACGGCGATACCCTTGATGCGTTCGAGGGCCGGGAAATTCAGAAGGCTTTCGGCACTCAAGAAGCCATGAAGCTCATTAGCAATTTGTGGGGTATGGAGGAAGCGTTCAAGGCGCAAAGCGCGGCCATGACGGAAGCCGGTGCGCAAGGCATCGGTTACACCCGCGCCATGGTCAACGCCACGCAGAATAACTTTGCCGCCCGTTGGGCGTTGAATGCGCAAAAGATCAGAAATTTGCAAGAGAGCATCGGGCGCGCCTTGTTGCCGACCGTGGAGGCCTTGATCTCCAAAATTGGTCCGATTGTAACGCGGCTCGCTAATTGGATTTCCGAGAACCAAGGATTGGCAACGACAATTGGAACGGTCGTCATCGCTATCGGAGGGATCGCGGCAATCCTTTCGCCAATCCTTCTAACGGTCTCGTCCCTCGTCGGAAGCATCGCTATGGCGAAATTCGCCTTCGCCGGTTTGGGGCTTGGAGCCATAAAGCTGATACCTATTTTTCAGGGCGTAATCGGCGTCTTGGGTGTACTGAAGGCGGTGGCTCTGGCAAACCCAATAACGGCCATCATCGCCGGGATCGCAATGGCGGCGGCGTTGGTGATCGCCAATTGGGATACGGTTAAGGCGTTCTTTCTCAATATTTGGGAGCCGATCAAACCTTATTGGCAAAAATTCGCCGGATGGATAGGCCAAATTTGGGACACGATAAGCGCCCCTTTCAAGGCCATTCAGGGCCTCTTTGGCGGCGATCAGCAGCAGCCGGTCCCCAGCAAAATTCCTCAGACCATGCGCAAGGCCGCGACCGTCACTGCTGTAAGTAGCATGGTTGCCGTGGCACAACCCGCCGCCGCGATCCCGGTGCAGCAGCACCAGGTTACCCAACCCGTCCAAATATCCGCCAATTTCACGATCAATGCAGACCGGGAAACCGACGTGTCCTTAATCAGGCAGGAAGTGGAGAAGGCATTGGACGAATTACAACGCCGATTGGAAGCGCGAAGAGCGGCGGCTTTGCACGATTAATTTTCTTAGGTTAACCACCGTTCAAATTGCTAAGCTTTATCCAACTTGAATGAGGTTCCGGCAGTGGCATCCCGGAATGTAGGGCGCAAGCCCAAAGCGCCCACGTGGAGACCATGCATCTTTGAAGCGCGGGGTGATGCTTGTAGCGGCGGTATGGCGCAGGCAACAAACTGAAGCCCACGGGCGGGAGTGCGGCCTTATGGTCGTATCGTCCCGCCCACTTCAAAAAACGCTGTGCAGAAACAAGCGCTAATCTGTGCAGAAACGACCGCGCCGCTATACTGCCTACCTCTCTAATTGCGGTGCCGGGGTGGTACCTACAACAAAACAACGCCTTAGCTGTTTCCGGCTAAGGCGTTGATTAAATTGGTGGGCGCAGTAGGGCTCGAACCTACGACCCGCTGATTAAGAGTCAGCTGCTCTACCAACTGAGCTATGCGCCCATATGCGGACATGTTGCGATGTCCGATATGCAATGGCCTGATATAAAGCCCCAAAGGAGGCGGTGCAAGTGCGTATTTGACACACTCGTGACATCAGCGATTAAAACTCATCGCCGCTGTCGCGCCGTCCGATGGTCAGGTCTTGGTGGATGTGCACGCACAGCAGCAATCCAAACCCGAACAAGATCGTCAGCATCGCGGTGCCGCCGTACGACACCAGCGGCAGCGGCACGCCGACCACCGGGATCAAACCCATAACCATGGCTATGTTGATGAAGATGTAGAGGAAAAACGTCACCGTCACGCCGATGCCCACCAAGCGGCCGAAGTGGTTGCGCGACGACATGGCGATCACGAAACCGTACGCCAACAGCAAGATATACAGCGCAATCAGCGTCAACCCGCCGACCAAGCCGAATTCTTCGGCCAACATGGTGAAGATGAAATCGGTCTGTTTTTCGGGCAGAAAGTTCAAGTGGCTTTGGGTGCCTTGCATAAAGCCCTTGCCGAACATGCCGCCGGAACCCAGCGCAATTTTCGACTGAATGATGTGATAGCCCGAACCCAGAGTGTCGGTTTCGGGATTGAGGAACGTCAAAATACGCTGTTTTTGGTAATCGCGCAAAATAGTGAACCACGCCACCGGCGCGCTGATCAGGCCCAAGATGCCCACCAAGATGAACTTCCACATGCGCACGCCCGCGGCGAAAAACATCGCCACACTGGCCAGGCCCAGCATCAAGGTGGTGCCCAAGTCGGGCTGGCGGATGATCAGTACGGCGGGCACCGCCACCATGATCGCCGGGGGCAACAAGAACATCGGTCGACCGACGTCTTCGATGGAGCCGCCGTGAAAATAACGCGCCAACGCCAACACCATGGCGACTTTCATCAATTCAGACGGCTGCACGTTGAAAAAGCCCAAGCTGATCCAGCGCTGCGCGCCCATACCGACGAAGCCGGCGACTTCGACACCGATCAACAAGGCCAAAACCAGGAAATAAAACGCATATGCATACCGCAGCCACAAGCGAATGTCGGTTACCGCAATCACCACCATGCCCAACATGCCGACGCCAAAACGCACCATCTGGCGTGATGCCCACGGGTCCAAGTCGCCGCCCGCAGCGCTGTACAGCATGGCGAAGCCGATGCTGGCGGTCAGCGTCAGCAAAATCACAAACAGCCAATGCAGATGCAAAAGCTTTTGACCGATGCTCACTTTGGGATGGGACAGCATACCGTCATGATAAAGCATGATTAGGCCTCGCCTCCCTTGTGTGGATCGGCATTGGCTTCCTGACGCTGATTTCCAGGGCGCAGAGCGGCAAGGCGCTGCGTTTCGTGCAACACATCGCGCGCGATCGGTGCCGCGGTCGAGGAACCGCCACCGCCGTGTTCCACCACCACGGATACCGCAAAACGTGGACTATCGGTCGGGGCGTAGCCGACGAACAGCGCGTGGTCGCGTTCTTTCCACGGCAATTCTTCGTTTTTCAACACCCCGGTTTCGCGTTCGGCTTTGGAAATGCGGCGCACCTGAACGGTGCCGGTTTTGCCCGCCATGCGCCATTCCGGTTTTTTGATGCGCGAACGGCGCGCGGTGCCGGTGGGCGAATTGACCACATCATCCATACCTTGCAAGACTATGGAGAGATGCTCCGGAGTGATCCCCAGCGGCGCGGCTTCAACGTCTGGATAAGGCTCTAAGCCCGTTTCGGTGATTTTATCCATGGTCAAACGCGGCGTCACCGCAACGCCGCCATTGGCCAAGCGCGCGGTCATCACCGCCAATTGTAGCGGCGTGGTGAGGATATAGCCCTGCCCGATCCCCGCGATCAGAGTTTCGCCCAGCTGCCACGGTGTGCCGATGGCGCCCATTTTCCATTTGTTCGACGGCACCAAGCCGGCCTTTTCGCCCGGCAAATCGAGCCCCAAACGACCGCCCAGACCGAATCTGCGCGCCATAGCACCGATGCGATCAATCCCGGTGCGCCGCGCGACATCGTAAAAATAGACATCGCACGAATGCTCAATCGCGCCCTTGAGATCCAACGTCCCATGGCCGCCTTTTTTCCAGCAGTGGAATTCCGAATTGCCCAATTTGGTCGAGCCGCCACAGTGAATTTTGGTGTCCGCCGTGATCACGCCTTTTTCCAACGCCGCCAGCGCCACCACCGGCTTGAAGGTCGAGCCGGGCGCATACTGTCCGCCGATGGCTTTGTTGGTCAGCGGTGCTTTGGGGTTGCTGATCAAAGATTCCCATTCCGCTTGGCTGAGCCCGGTGTTGAACGAATTGGGATCGAACGACGGCGACGAAACCAGCGACAACACCTCGCCGGTGTGAATGTCGATCACCACCACGGTGGCACTTTCATTGCCCAGACGTTCGGTGACAAAATGCTGCAATTGGGAATCGATGGTCAGGCGCACCTCGTTGCCGGGCTGGCCTTCTTGACGGTTCAATTCGCGGATCACCCGGCCCAGCGCGTTGACTTCGACTTGTGAACTGCCGCCCGAGCCGCGCAAAGACAGATCGTAAATTTTTTCGACCCCGGCTTTACCGATGCGAAAGCCGGGCAGTTCCAGCAACGGATCGCCGGTCAGGTCCTGTTCCGACACCGACGCCACATAGCCCAGCACATGGGCGGTCTCCGCGCCTTTGGCGTAATTGCGGCTTTGCCCCACGTCGATCAAAATACCGGGAAGATCAGGTGTGTTGACTTCGATACGCGCGACTTCGGACCAGTCGAGGTTTTCGCGCACCGTGATCGGCACGAAGGCGCGCTTGCGTTTGACTTCACGGCGAATGCGGCGACGCTCGCCACCGCTCAACGGCACGATCAGCGACAAAAGATCGAGCGTGCGTTCAACATCGCCCGCCTGTTCGGGGATGATCACAACCCGGTAGTTTTGTTGATTGTCCGCCATCGGCTCGCCATGACGATCGACGATGCGACCACGCGGTGGCGGCAGCAAACGCAAGTTGATGCGGTTCTCATCGGCCAAGGTGACGTAACGTTGGGATTCGATCACTTGCAGGTAATACATGCGTCCGGCCAAGATCGACAACAGCGCGGCTTGGCCGCCGCCCAACATCAGGGCGCGGCGGGAAAAGAGTTTATGGCGCTCCGAATCCCTATGCATGCCTTTTTGCTTTCCCTACACCTGGGCCAAAACCGATTGCTGCCAACGCACCTGCAGCCATGCCAAAACGGGAAACACCCCGACGGTCACCAAGTATTGCACCAACGCGGCTTCCGGCGTGGAAAAGGCCGAAAAGAACAGTGCGGTCAGCAGCCACGTCAGCACCGTCGCACCCGCGGCAACCATCGAAAAGCCCAGCCAAACGATGAGGAACGACTTGCCCATGAAAAACACTTGCTGGCTCATCACCGCCATATGCACCAACACGAAGACAACCGTGTTGACGCCAAACGGCATACCGCTGAGCGCATCTTGCAACAAGCCTGCAGCGAACACCGCGATGGCGGGCAGCAAATCCGGGCGGTAGATGGCCCAATGATAGACCGCCATCAACGGCAGCAAGGGTGCCACTTCGGCAAAGCCCGGAATGTGCAACGGCACTTGGCCCAAGATCACCAAAACCAAGGTCAGAAAAAACGGCGTGATGCCCCGCGCGATCAGGTCCAGGCGTTGCCAGAACGTGAGATTCATTTCGCCACACCCGCACCTTCGGCTGCGGACGACGCATCGAGAATGCCTTGCAGGCCGTAATCGACCACCCGCACGAATTCCAAACGGTCGCGATGCATGTAAGGTTTGACCATCACCCCGCCTTCACCCGCATGCGCCACCAAGCCCACGGGAATGCCCGGCGGAAAAGCACCACCGTGGCCGGACGTGACGATGCGATCGCCGGCGCTGACGGTCACGCCTGGCGGCATATGGATCAAACGCGGACGATCGGAGTTGTCGCCGGCGAGAATCGCGCGCGTGCGGGTGGCTTCGACCACCACGGGAATACGAGAGTTCAAATCGGTGATCAGCAAGACGCGGCTGGAACGCGTGCCCACACCGTGCACACGGCCCACCAGACCGTCACCGGTGATCACCGCTTGCCCCTTGGCGACACTGTCGCGCGCCCCGGCGCTGAGCAAGACCGAATGCACGAACGCGCCACCGGAATCGGCAATCACGCGGCCTGAAATAAAGCCGGGTTCGGCTCCGGGTGCAAAATTGAGCAGGCCCTTCAATTGCTGATTTTCCGAAGACAGCTTGCGCGCCGCGGCTTGCCATTCGATCAAGCGGGCGTTTTCTTCACGCAGGCGGGTGTTTTCTTCGCGCACGGCGGATAAGGCGGTCACCGCATCCACGGCGCGGTCCATGGTCGCCACCGGGCGCGACAGAACTTCGAGAACCGGGGCGACCGCATCGGATACCGACGCGCGCACCCGTTCCATCACCAAGATATCGGCTTTGCCCAACAGCATCAGCGCGAACGCGGCCAAGACCAGCCCCAGATAACCGAAGCGGCCCGCCATCCCTTTTTCGGGATGCGTCAGATGGTGTCCAAGATGCTGGCGGTTCTTCACCGCATTTCTTCCCTATCGATTGCCCCATACTCGCCATAAGTATGGGAAGACATAGTTAATATAGTTTATATGGCCTAAAAACAACAACACCCGTGCAGAGGCTGCACGGGTGTCGGTGAAATCAAAATGCGCATGACGCTTAGTACATGGTGGTCAAAACGTTGCGCAGTTTCTTCATTTCTTCCAGTGCGCGACCCGTGCCCATCACCACACACGACAGCGGGTCGTCGGCGATGGAAACCGGCAAGCCGGTGGCGTGACGCAAAACGTGATCGATGTTGCCCAGCAAGCCGCCGCCGCCGGTCAGCACAATGCCCTTGTCGACGATGTCTGCGGCCAGTTCGGGGGCGGTGTGTTCCAGCGCCACTTTCACGGCCTCTATGATCGCGCCGACGGGCTCCGCCAGACTTTCAGCGATTTGGCGTTCGGAAATGACGATTTCTTTGGGCACGCCGTTCATCAGATCGCGGCCCTTGATGTCCATGGTGCGGCCTTCGCCGTCTTCGGGCGGGCACGCGGAACCAATGGTTTCCTTGATCCGTGCAGCCGAAGCTTCACCCACCAAAAGGTTATGGTTGCGGCGGATGTAAGCGATGATCGCTTCGTCCATCTTATCGCCGCCGACGCGCACGGAACGCGCATACACAATGCCACCCAGCGACAGAACCGCGACTTCGGTGGTGCCGCCGCCGATGTCGACGACCATCGAACCGGTGGGTTCGGTCACCGGCAGACCCGCACCGATCGCCGCGGCCATCGGTTCTTCGATCAAGTAGACCTTGCGCGCACCGGCGCTTTCCGCACTTTCTTGAATGGCGCGCCGTTCAACGGCTGTGGAGCCGGACGGCACACACACCACCACCATCGGGCTGGCGAAGGTGCGGCGATTGTGAACTTTGCGGATGAAGTATTTGATCATCTGCTCGGCGACTTCGAAGTCGGCGATGACCCCGTCGCGCAGCGGGCGGATGGCATGAATGTCGCCCGGCGTGCGGCCCAGCATCTGCTTGGCTTCGTTACCGACGGCGAGCACTTGTTTTTTGCCCTTAAATTCCGTGATGGCCACCACGGAGGGCTCGTTCAGCACGATGCCCTTGCCCTTAACGTAAACAAGCGTGTTGGCGGTTCCAAGATCGATGGCCATGTCGGCCGAAAGGAAGCCAAAAAGTTTCGAAAGCATTGGTTGTCAAACCCCGCGAATGTGCCGGTTCCCGCTTCGCTCCCCCCCCTGATAGGCGACCTGTAAGCGGCCATAGTGTGGGTCGTGTTCGGAAACTTGATAGAAAGAGTGCCGAAAGGCGACAAGAGAATCGCCCCCGGCACTCTATTTATACTCAACCCCCGCCTAGGAAAGCTAGGCCGAAAGCGCAGATGGCGCGGTTTTTTCGCGCTTCACCAGCAGCTTGTTCAAGGCGTTGATGTACGCTTTTGTACTCGCCACCATGGTATCGGTGTCCGCCGCTTGGCCGTTAACCGTGCGACCATCCTCTTCCAGACGTACCGTAACTTCGGCTTGCGCGTCTGTGCCATGGGTCACAGCATGCACTTGATAAAGCTGCAAATGGGCGTTGTGGGGGAACAATTCCTTGATCGCGTTGAACGCCGCGTCCACCGGACCGTCGCCGGTCGATTTGCAGGTTTTGACCTCGCCATCGACGGACAATTCCAATTCGGATTTCGGCGGCTGATGCTTCGTGCCACACAAAATCTCTAAACTTACCAATTGGATACGGTCATTGACGCGCAAGACTTGATCGTCGATCAAGGCCATGATGTCCTCGTCGAACACGTCTTTTTTCTTGTCGGCCAAGTCCTTGAAGCCCTTAAACGCGACTTCGATGGCGTTGTCGCCGATGTCGTAGCCCAGGTCCTTCAGCTTTTCCTTAAAGGCATGGCGACCGGAATGCTTGCCGAGAACCAATTTCGATTCCGTCAAACCCACAGATTCCGGGGTCATAATTTCATAGGTTTCGGCGTTTTTCAGCATTCCGTCTTGATGAATGCCACTTTCGTGGGCAAAGGCATTTTTGCCGACGATGGCCTTGTTGGGCTGCACGTTAAAACCGGTCACGGCCGAAACCAAGCGCGATGCCCGCATGATGTCTTCGGTCACGATCCCGGTGTCGTAAGGCATCAAATCGTGGCGGGTTTTCAACGCCATGACGACTTCTTCCATCGCCGCGTTGCCCGCACGTTCGCCCAAGCCATTGATGGTGCATTCGACCTGACGCGCACCGGCACCGACGGCGGCCAAGGAATTCGCCACCGCCAAGCCCAAATCGTTGTGACAATGGACCGAGAAGATCGCCTTGTCGGCATTGGGCACGCGCGCGAAGATCATGTCAAACAGCGCCGAATACTCGTGCGGCATGGTGTAGCCGACGGTGTCGGGGATGTTGATGGTGGTGGCCCCGGCGTCGATGGCGGCTTCGACGCAACGGCACAGGAAGTCGTGCTCGGTACGGGTGCCGTCTTCCGCCGACCATTCGACGTCGTCGGTGAAGTTGCGCGCCAACGTCACGCTTTCCTTAACCTTTTCGAACACCGCATCCGGTTCCATCTGCAATTTGTATTTCATGTGCAGCGGGCTGGTGGAAATAAACGTGTGGATGCGATTGCGCGGCGCGGCCTTGATGGCCTCCGCACAGCGTTCGATATCGCCTTTGGTGGCGCGCGCCAAACCGCACACGGTCGAATTCTTGACGATTTTGGCGATCTCGCTGACCGCCTCGAAATCGCCTTCGGATGCGATCGGGAAGCCGGCTTCGATCACATCGACGCCCATTTCTTCCAAAACGGTGGCGATGCGGATCTTTTCGTCCAGGTTCATTGACGCGCCGGGCGATTGCTCGCCATCGCGCAAGGTGGTGTCGAAAATGACGACGCGGTTTTTATCGGGTGTAGTCATGGATTTTGTCCTTCGGGTGAGTTCTCAGGTTTACGCGGCACGGCTTACACAAGCGCGTAACGATTTACGTTTCCCCTAAACACCATCGGCATGAAACAAAGCCGCAGGCGTCAGGGGCACCTAAGAAGCAGGGTCCCGTCTAGGATCAGCGTGGGCAGCAGCAGATCGAGCGCGTTCATCGGCGACCGCATGGCTATTGCAGCGGTTCCGTTCAACATGTCAAAGCTGGCGGCGGGTGCCGTCATCAACTTACGCCCTTTATCTACAGCCCGGCACGATGCCGAGACCAGGGATTTAACCCTGCACGCGGCTTGGCGTCAACAGGTTTCAACACCCTCTATATAGGTTCTGCCTTGCTCAAACACACCCCAAAAGCACCCGACATAGAACTGCAACACGATGCTTCTAAAGTTTGATCCGCCCCCCCAGCACGCCCGAACACGTGGAGCAAACCGATGGAGCGGAAACATCATGCCCGAATTTAGCGACGTCCGACGCCTGCGCCGACGCTACATCATCGCGCTGAGCGCCATCGCTATTTTGGTCACGGGAACGTGGCTGGGCATGCGCATCACCGTCGACCAGCAACGCAATTATTCTAAGCTGATCAACATCGCCGGTCAGCAAAGCGGGGTGTCGGAGCGCATCGCCCACTTCACCACGCAAATGGTCGCGGCGCGCGACGCGGAAGACTTCAGCGTCGCCAAAGCCCAGTTGGGCCGCGCCATATCGAATATGGAAGCCGCCCACCGTATTTTGTTGAGCGGCGATCCCGACAGTCAAATTCCCTATGTCATGACCCCGGCTCTGAAAACCATCTATTTCGATTCCACGGTCGGACTGGACAACGCCATTTCGCGTTACCTGACCCACGCGCGCGCCGTTTACAGCATGCCCAAAGACCAACTGAGCTGGAATTCGGCGTCTTACGTCTTTGTGCTGCAATACGGTCCGTACGTTCTGGAAGCCATGTTCGGCGCCGCCACCGACGAATACGACATGGCCAGCCAAGCCGCCATCGAATGGATCAAGACGCTTGAAACCGTGTTGTGGCTGGCGGCGTTGTTGATCTTGAGTGCGGAAGTGCTGTTCATTTTCCGCCCCCTGGAAAAGCATTTGCGCAAATCCCTGACGCGATTGACCGACAGCAACGACGCGCTGACGTGGCACCTGGACGAAGTCAAGGTCGCCCGACGCGAAGCGGAACAGTCTCGCGACAACCTCGATCAGCTCAATCGTCATCTGGAAGAACGTGTCGATATGCGCACCCGCGAACTGAGCCGAGAGCTGGAACGTCACGAACGCACCGAGGCCCGGCTGCGCACATCCAAGCGCCAACAAGAAACCGCCAACCGCGCCAAAAGCGACTTCCTCGCCAACATGAGCCACGAATTGCGCACGCCGCTGAACGCCATCATCGGCTTTTCCAACATCCTGCGCACGGAAATGTTCGGCCCCTTGGCCAACGACAAGCAAAAAGAATACATCAATGACATCCACCATTCCGGCGAACATCTTTTGGAACTGATCAACGACATCCTCGACGTGTCGGCGCTGGAAGCGGGAAAATTGCAACTCAACGAAGAGCCGCTGGATCTCGGCGCCGTCATCGACATCACGTGGCGGTTGGTCGGCACCCGCGCCGAAGACAAAGGCATCCAGCTACGCCAAAACGTCCCGGACACATTGTCGTGGTTGCACGCCGATGAACGGCGCATCAAACAAATTTTGCTTAACCTGCTGACCAACGCCATCAAGTTCACCCCCAAAGGCGGCGAGGTCACGCTCAACGCCAAATGCAATGGAACCCGGATGATTTCACTGTCGGTCACCGACACCGGCATCGGCATGGACGAACAAGACGTGGCCAAGGCCATGACCAAGTTCGGTCAGGTCGACAGCGTCTTTTCACGCACCGAAGAAGGCACCGGGCTGGGCCTGCCGCTGACCAAGGGGCTGGTCGAACTGCACGACGGACGCATGGAAATCGAAAGCGAAAAAGGCCAAGGCACGCGCATCACCGTGCATTTCCCGCAAGAGCGCACCATCGATGCCGCCGAAGTCGTGCCGTGTATGGAAACCATAAATTGAGTCAATACGCTCATCGCTCTTTGACCTTTCGCGCGGGTGCGCTACAACAGATGAGCATCGTACGCGCGAAGGAGTCCTTGCCATGGTTGAGTTGTTGACCAAAGCCTTCGAGGCTTTAAAAACCCTACCCGCCGAAGACCGCGAACGCATCGCGTTTGAAATCCTTGAGCGGGTCGAAGACAAAACCGAATGGGACCGCCTGATCGCCAGTCCCCAAGCCCAGGCGTGGATGGAACAGTCTGCGAAAACGGCGCTCAAGGTTTACGAAAAAATCGCCAAAAAACTGTCGATGAAGTTCGTCTCTCTCGGCCTCGACAACCTGTTGCGCGAAGGCAGCTACTGGGAAACCTTCGATGATCTGCCCGACGATGTGCGCAAGCTGGCGGAAAAGAATTATCTGCTGTGGAAAGACAACCCCAAAAACCCCGGCCTGCGCTTTAAACAAATCCACCCGACACTTCCCGTGTATTCGTTTCGCGTCGGCTTGAAGCATCGCACCGTCGGTGTGGAAACATCCGACGGCAAAGTCGCATGGTTTTGGATCGGGTCTTTCGAGACTTTCAAAGCCACCATCGAAGCCTAAAGCGCGATAACGTGCGCAAAAATCTCACGTCCCTCGCCCTCATCGCCGCCTGCGGCGGGTTCGCGCTCTATCTCTACAACGGTTACGGCACCTTGGAACCGTGCGGCATGTTGCGCGCCGAGGTGCAAATCCGTTTGCTGGACGGACGCATCGAAACCCTTGGCGATGTGCCCACACTGATCGTCAATAATGGCGATCAAGTTTGGTGCGCCAAGGCATTCGTCGTCGCACACCTACCCTAAACTACGCTTCGGTCAGTTCCCGCACCGCACGCAACGCCTGCACCACACCGACGTCGAGCCACGAATCCGCGCCCGCATCCGAATTGGCGATGGCGATGCGCCCATGTGGTTGGCGCGCGGTGATGTGCGGACCGTCTTCGATGCTGTGGCCTTTGTCGAACAAGGTGAAATAGGTGTAGCTGTAACCGTGGGGCCAGCGGTTGACAGTGAGGCTTTCGATGTCGCGATCCGCGTCGAAGCCGTGCGCGCCGAACATGCCGTTGAGCTGTTCTTTCGCCGCGGCCTCAAACTCTTCGAACTCGGTGACGAAGATTTCACCGCGCCCTTCGCGGAATTGATCGCGCGGGCTCATGCCGCGCTCTTCGGGCACCGGCACGCGGATCAGCGTGATCGGCATCGGCTCATCGGGATTTTCGGTGGCTTCGTAACCGCCCATGCTGACCGGGTATTCGCTTTGCAGCAGATGGTAATAGCTGGTCGGGCAATAGGCCGCGCCGATGCCGGATTTTTTGATCGCTTGCCAGTTTTTCACCATCACGTTGGTGAACAGATAGGGGATTTTGACGTTCTGCGCCAAGGCCTCTTTCTGCGCATCCGGCAGTTCGGTGCAGATGAACGGAATGACCATGTTCCAGCACGCTAAGATCACGTTCGCGCCGCGCACCCGGTGCGGTTGACCGTCGTAGATGTAGGTCACCGCGACGTGTTCGGTGCTGTCGATCGGGCCTTCGTGTTTGACCTCGATCGCGGTGGCGTTGAGCCGTACGCGGGTGTCGTTGTCAGGCTTGTCCAAAGCGCTGTAATCGAATTGAGCCATCACCAGTTCTTCGGCATCGACATCTTCGCCGACGCCGGGGGCCACCTCGGGGATCATCGCGTGCAAGATGGAGCGGCAAAAGCCCGCGTTGCCGTCGGGAAAGTGATGGGCGTAACCGGGATCGCCGTCTTTGGGTGCTTGGTTCATGCCGTATTTGCGCCCCAGCGTCACCGTGCCGGGCATGCCCGCGATGGCGGCTTCACTGAGTGACAAGGTGTCCGCGCCGACGCCGTTTTCATCGGTCGGCAGCTTGCGCAAAAACTGCAACGTTTGTGGCTGGCGGATGTTCCAATACTCTTTGAGGAAGGTCTCGTAAGGGTAATCGTCGTATTCCGGATCGACCTCGTCCAAGCGCCGGATCATGGTTTGCGCACCGTCTTCGCTGTACAGCTTAATCAACTCCGCTTTGGCGTCGTCAGACATCGGGGCGGCGGCGAACAGGGCTTCGAAATCTTTGTCGCCCCCATCCAACCCTTGGCCCAACCCGGGCATCACCGGGGCCATGTCGCCCAGATCGGCGGGCATCATATGATCGCGCCCCCAGGTGGCGGCGTCGAGATACACCCCGCCGGTCAAGCCGTGGCGTTTGAACCAGCTGTGGTCGTAATAATCCGTTTCGAACTTATCCAGATCGATGCCCAAATCATCCAGCAGGTCCCACATTTCTTTGGGCCAATTGGCGATGTTGTCGAAACCTTGTGAGCCACCGTAGGTCATGCGCATTTTGCCCGCGCTTTCAAATTCGTTGCGCTTGGCGTGACCACCGAAATCATCGTGATTGTCGAGCACCAGGACCTTGGCTTTCCAGTCATGCTCGCGCTGAAAAAAATACGCCGCCGCCAAGCCGCTGGCACCACCGCCGACCACCACCAGATCGTACACTTCACCGGTCTCCGTCACCCCGCCCCAATCTTCGCGGCCTTCGCGGGCCAGTTCGTGGGCACGTTCAAACGCACCGGGGTGAGAACCGCGCATGCCGGTCCATTTCGGCGGATAGTACGTCGCGCCAGCGGGCAACGGCGTGGCCTCCGCCTCCACCGCGCGGGCCAACGAAACCAAATCGCCACCGCCCATCATCAACGCACCGGTGCCGATCAGCGTACCGTTCAAAAAGTCACGCCGTGTGATGCCTTTGCGCGCCATAAACCCCCTCCACAAATGATGCCCTAATGTGTTGCAAAGACCCTAGGCTGCACGCCCTAAAACGTCCATACGCAAAAAGGGCGGAGCCATGTGGCCGCGCCCTTTACCTATAGTGTGGAAGCGGCATTAAAATTAAGGCTCCCAGCGTAAGGCGCTGGGAGCCCTAAATCCAAGGAGTTCAATTAAAGTGGGCCGGGAAATTTTCCGCTGATAAAGGCCTTAATCCATTTTCAATGGGCCAAACATGCCGCTTTCGACCATGGCTAAATAAGCTTTTTTCATTGCGAGAGCTGTTTCTTGATCGACAAATAGAGACGACCTGCTGCCATGCGGCTCGCCTAGAAGATACGGGCGCATTACTTCCCATTTTTCAGCACGGCTTGACCATCTCCAACACGGCAATTCCTGTTCGAGCATCAGGGGAACTGCAATTTTTTTTGGTATCAACTTGCTAGGCCTGAGCGGTTCAGACCATTCACATTTCACGAGGACGGGTTTGGCTCCATCTGTAAAGAACGGTACATCCAACTCCTCAGCGGTGATGGTCGCGCAATGATGGTCAATACTCAATGCGGATTCAATTACATTATCCACACCGCCATACGGACAGGTAATGAACCCGTGAGCAAAATAACGGGTATGGTCAAGGCCCTTATATCCAGTTCGTTCACTAGGTATGGTTTCGGGGTTACGCTCATCATGCTTGTATACGAGTGGGTGCCAAGTTGGATAACTTTCGACGACAGGTCCCAGTCCATCAATGATATCCAGCAATACTTCCTCGCTTTGAGCCCTTACCTCCGGAGAAAATGTCACCGGGATAAGGTACTTTTTCGTTCTCTCATATCCGCTAGACGCGGCTTCATCTGCTCTGAATGCCATCTGTTCACCTCAAAAAATGTCCTTAAGCACAAATATACGTTTTTACGCATGATAATGCAATACCGTGCGCGTAATTTATTTCTTACGCGCACATGACCAACTATGCGCGCTCACACATAGCCTTCGCGTTTGACCGCCGCCACTGTAATTTTCTGACGAATTCGACAAAAACACTTTGATTGTGACCGATCTAAAAATTACGGTGATCACAGAGCATTACAGGCAAAAAGAAACCCCGCCGAAGCGGGGTTTCCACACTATAGGAAAATGGCGCGGCCATGTGCCCCCGCCCTTATCGTATTCGATTGGAAAAGACACTTAGTTCTTTTCTTTGTCCACCAACTGGTTGGCACCGATCCATGGCATCATGGCGCGCAGGCGTTGGCCGACTTCTTCGATTTCATGTTCGGCGTTGCGACGACGGGTGGCCTTAAAGGACGGCTGACCGGCTTTGCATTCCACCATCCAGTCGCGGGTGAAGCGACCGGATTGAATGTCGTCCAGAACGCGCTTCATTTCCGCTTTGGTGTCGGAGGTGATGATGCGCGGGCCGGTGACGTAGTCGCCGTATTCCGCCGTGTTGGAGATCGAGTAGCGCATGTTGGCCATGCCGCCTTCGTACATCAGGTCGACGATCAGCTTCACTTCGTGCAAGCACTCGAAGTAAGCCATTTCCGGGGCGTAGCCGCCTTCGACCAGGGTTTCGAAACCGTTCTTGATCAGTTCCATCAAGCCACCGCACAGAACAACCTGCTCGCCGAACAGATCGGTTTCGCATTCTTCTTTAAAGGTGGTTTCGATGATGCCGGAACGACCGCCGCCAACGGCAGAAGCATAGGACAGTGCGACTTCAAGGGCGTTGCCGGTGGCGTTTTGGTGAACGGCAACCAAGCACGGCACGCCGCCGCCTTTGAGGTATTCGCCGCGCACGGTGTGACCGGGGCCTTTGGGCGCGATCATGAACACGTCGAGATCGGCGCGGGGCTCGATCAAGTTGAAGTGCACGTTGAGGCCGTGGGCGAACACCAGGGCTGCGCCCTCTTTCATGTTTTTGTGCATGTCGGCGTAGTAGATTTCGGCCTGCAGTTCATCAGGCGTCAACATCATCATGACGTCGGCCCAAGCGGCGGCTTCGGCGACGGTCATGCATTTCAGGCCTTCGCCTTCGGCTTTTTTGCGGCTTGAAGAATCTTCACGCAGCGCCACGACGACGTCGGTGACGCCACTGTCGCGCATGTTCAAGACATGGGCGTGGCCCTGGGAGCCATAACCAACAACGGCAACTTTTTTGCCTTTGATCAAGTTGACGTCAGCGTCACGATCGTAATAAACGCGCATTTTCTTTTTTCCTTCAGATCAAATCTGGAATTCTAAACAAAGCCCCGTGGGGCCAGATTAAGGTTAGTCCTGCCCTTGCATGCCTTCCGGCCCACGGGCAATCGCCACCACGCCTGTGCGGGATAAATCCACAAGGCCCAGTGGCTTCATAAGTTCGACGAAAGCGTCCAGCTTTTCGGTATCGCCGACGATTTCAAACACAAACGATTCGGTCGTCGCGTCCACGGCGCGGGCGCGAAAGATATCGGCAATGCGCAAGGCTTCGACGCGCTTGTCGCCGACGCCATCGACTTTGACCAAGGCCAGCTCGCGCTCGACCGAGGGGCCTTCGATGGTCAAATCCGAAACACTGTGCACCGGCACCAAACGGCCGAGCTGGGCCTTGATCTGTTCGATGATCATGGCCGTGCCGGAAGTCACGATGGTGATCCGCGACAGCCCTTGGCGGTGGCGGGTTTCGGCCACCGTCAGGCTTTCGATGTTGTAACCGCGCCCGGCGAACAAGCCGATCACGCGCGCAAGCACGCCCGGTTCGTTGTCCACCAGGACCGAAATGGTGTGCGTGTGCACGTCTTGTTTAAGCGGGTTGTCGCCGTAAATGCTGGTCGTCGCCATGTCTAAAGTCTCCTCAATCCCGCCTTAAACCAGCACCATGCCGTCTTCGGAAATGGCGTTGTCGGTGTCAACGTCAGGACCAAAGATCATTTCATTGTGCGCCGCGCCCGACGGGATCATCGGGAAGCAGTTTTCTTCCTGAGCCACCGCGATGTCGCAAATGACCGAATTATCGGTTTCGATCATTTCCATGATCACGTCGTCGAGCTCGCTGGGCTTGGTGGCGCGCAGGCCGACCGCGCCGAAGCTTTCGGCCAATTTGACGAAGTCCGGCAACGCGTTCATGTAGCTTTCCGAATAGCGCGAACCGTGCAGCAGTTCCTGCCATTGGCGCACCATGCCCATGTATTGGTTGTTCAAGATGAACACCTTGACCGGCAAGTTATATTGACGGATCGCCGCCATTTCTTGAATGTTCATCAAGATCGACGCTTCGCCCGCAATGTCGATGACCAGCGCATCCGGGTGCGCCATCTGCACGCCCATCGCCGCAGGCAAACCGTAGCCCATGGTGCCCAAACCGCCCGAGGTCATCCAATGATTGGGCTTTTCGAACTTAAAGTGCTGCGCCGCCCACATTTGGTGCTGACCCACTTCGGTCGAGATAAACACATCTTTGCGCGACTTGGTCAGTTCATACAAACGCTGAACGGCCAACTGCGGCTTGATGATCTTGTCGTCTTTTTGATACGCCAAGCAATCCTTAGCGCGCCAATCGTCGATCTGTTTCCACCATGTCGCCAGAGCCTTTTGATCGACCTTGACCTGGCTCGCACGCCACACCTTGATCATGTCTTCCAGCACATGGCCGACATCGCCGATGATCGGCAAATCGACCTCGACGCTCTTGTTGATCGAGCTGGGATCGATGTCGATGTGAATTTTTTTCGAATTCGGGCTGAACGCATCCAAACGCCCGGTGATGCGGTCGTCAAAGCGCGCGCCGACGCAAATCATCACGTCACAATCGTGCATCGTCATGTTGGCTTCGTACGTTCCGTGCATGCCCAACATGCCGAGATACTGTTTGTCCGACGCCGGATACGCGCCCAGGCCCATCAACGTCAAGGTGATGGGAAAGCCGGTCAGTTGGGTGAACTGTTTCAACAGCTGCGAAGCGCCGGGGCCGGAATTGACCACGCCGCCACCGGCGTAGATGATCGGCTTTTTGGCTTTCGCCAGCATCTTGACCGCTTCTTTGATCGCGCCGGTGTCGCCTTTGACCTGCGGGGTGTAGCTCTTGTGCTTCACCTTGGTCGGCGGGGTGTAAAGCCCCATATCCATCAAAACGTCCTTGGGCAGATCGATCACCACCGGGCCGGGACGACCGGCTTGGGCGACATAAAAGGCCTCGTGCATGATGCGCGGCAGGTCTTCGATGGATTTGACCAAGTAGTTATGCTTGGTGCACGGACGCGTGATGCCAGTGGTGTCGGCTTCTTGAAACGCGTCGTTGCCGATCAGGTGCGTCGGCACCTGACCGCACAAGCACACCAGCGGAATGGAATCGAGCATCGCATCCAACAAGCCGGTCACCGCGTTGGTCGCACCCGGACCGGACGTCACCAAAACGCAGCCCACTTTACCGGTGGAACGCGCATAGCCTTCGGCCGCGTGCACCGCACCGCCTTCTTGACGGACCAGCACGTGGCGCAGCTTGTTTTGCTTAAAAATCTCGTCATAGATCGGTAGGACTGCACCGCCGGGATAACCGAATACGACATCAACGCCTTGATCTTGCAAGGCTTTGATCACAATTGCGGAACCGTTCATTTCGACGTTTGCCATGATGTCCTCGTTGGCCTAAGACGGCGCTTATACTTCACCAATTCACTGTTTGCGGCCTCACCCAAACAGGCGTCACCACCAGATATCAAATGAGGTGAAAACTCTGCCCGAACGCATATGGGCCGCCCCTCAGGTTTCCCCAGGGCGGGCCCAGCCGCAAGAGAAGGGAAACTAGACGTTCACGCCCCCCCGGTCAACAGAAACTCGTGAACAAATGAAAAGATTTTTTGCTGAAAACTTTTCGAATATTGCGCAGGCAGAATATATGCATCTGGCAGTTGTGAGCGCACCCACGTCAATTGACGTTTTGCATAGTTGCGGCTGACCTTTTGCGCCTGGGAAATGGCCTGTTCCTTGGGCATTTCGCCGTTGAGATAGGCCATCAATTCCGGCACACCCAAAGCCTTCATCAGCGGCAACTTTGGATCGAGGTCCAGCGCCATCAGGGCCCGCACTTCGTCCAAGGTGCCCTCTTCCACCATATGGGAAAAGCGCGCGTCGATGCCCGCATACAGCACATCGCGGGGCGGCACCAAGGCGATGTGGGCGAAATTGACGTCGGGCAGCGGTTGAATGCGCGGCTCATCTTGCCAAGCCGACAACGTTCGCCCGGTCGCCATGGTCACTTCCCAAACCCGCAACAAACGCTGGGTGTCGCCGACCGGCAGGCGCGCCGCACTGATGGGGTCGAGCTTTTCAACCTCCGCCCAAAACCGCTCTGCGCCCAACTCGGTGTGCAAAGCGGTGGCTTGGTCGCGAAATTTCGCATCGATGTCGGGAATCGGCGACAGCCCCTCGACCAGAGCTTTGAGATACATGCCGGTGCCGCCGACCAAAACCGGCAGACGGCCAGCCCTAAAACAGGCCTCGATTTCCGCCACCGCCAAGTCGCACCAGCGCCCGGCGGAACACATTTCACGCCCGCTCAGCACGCCGAACAACTTATGCGGCACGCGGTTTTCGTCCTCAATCGATGGCCGCGCGGTGATGATGCGCAATTCCTTGTAGACCTGCATGGAATCAGCGTTTATCACGGTACCCGAAAAGTGCTCGGCGACATCCATCGCCATGGCCGACTTGCCACTTGCGGTCGGTCCCGCGATAATGACAGCTGAGCGCAGCCCCTTTCTCGGTATGGCCTCTTTCGTCGGCATGGACAACGTTCTCACCTTGATTTCAAATTCCGCTGATGGCGCGTTGAACGCCGATCAGGTGGATGTTGCGCGCCAAGCCCTGGATGACATCGGAGCACAAACCGACGCGGCGGACTGGCTTTCGCCCCGTGAGGCCGTCGACATCGCGTTCGACGGTGCGCACAACAAAGACGCCGAAGCCACCGTGCGCCAAGCCCTGAACAGCCTGCCCATTGATGTGATCGCGCAAAGCGCGCTCCGGCGCAAGAAAAAGCTGATCATTGCGGACATGGACAGCACCATCGTCGAAGGCGAAACCTTGGACGAACTGGCCGAGTTTGCTGGCCTCAAAGACCAGATCGCGGCACTGACCAAGCGCGCCATGAACGGCGAGATCGGCTTTGGCGAGGCCCTGCGCACCCGCGTCGCGATGCTGGAAGGCCTCAGCGAAAGCTTTTTGGAAGAAACCATGAAAGGCGTGCACCTCAACCCCGGCGCGCGCGAACTGATTTGCACCATGCGCGAAAACGGCGCGTTCACCGCGCTGATTTCCGGCGGTTTTTCATTTTTCACCGACCGCATCCGCGAACAGGTCGGCTTTCACATGTCGCTGGGCAACAAACTGGAAATCATCGACGCGCAACTGACCGGTAAAGTGATCCCGCCGGTGGTCGACAAAGACACCAAGCTGGAAATGCTCATCGACATGGCCGCTGGGCAAGAACTCGGCATGACCGACACCTTTGCCATCGGCGACGGCGCCAACGACGTGCCGATGCTCAAGGCCGCGGGTATGGGCACGGCCTATCACGGCCACCCGGTGGCGCGTGAAAACGCCCGCGCGTGTCTTGACCATGCGGACCTCAGCGGTGCACTGTTTATTCAAGGCTATCGACGCGACGAGTTTTTGACCTAAACGGGTAAGACCATGGATCAAGAGCCAAACGAGAACACCGTTGGCACACCGGACGATGAAGAAGGCCAAATGCCTACGCACATCGCCTTCGATCATGCGTTTTTTCACACCATCGAAAACACCTCGTTCCGCACCCGTGAAGACACCCACGAACCGGTGATGATCACGGTGCTCGATGAGCACGAAGTGTCCTTGAAATTTTCCGGCATCAAAACCGAGCTGAGCTTGGAAGACGGCTCCGCCTACGCCGCCGACGCCAAGATGCTCGACATCGTGGCGGAGGGTTTGAAGTACGTGCGCGAACTGCGCATCGGCGACAAGGTGCCGAGCGAGATGACCAGCGGGCGCGCATCATGGGCGGTCACCGACGAACACCGCGCCATCGCCCACAACCGCGTGACCATGCAGTTGGTGTCGTGGATGTCGGGCGAAGAGATGCTGCTCACCGATCCCGATCAGCTGGCGCAAGTGGTGGACGATCCCAAAACCAAGGAAAAGATCAGCCAAGCGTTCACCGCCGCCGCCAAAGCGTTGGGCATCGAAGAAGAGCGCCGCGAAGACGTGCTCGCCCTAATCGCCAACTTAGCAAACGAATTGTCGTACATCGAAGCGCTGCGCGATGAGTTTCACGAAATCTTGCGCATTCGCCAAACCGTGCAAGGGCTGGAAAAGGCTTACAAGCACGAGCACAGCGTGCTCGACACCATCACCCCTCTGACACGCTTGTTGAGGATTGTCATAGAAGGCTTCGTTGATTCGTTTGAACAGCTCGACGCGCAAACCGGCGAGATTCTCGCCGCGCTGACCAACATCGCCCAGGTCAGCCGCTTCATCCGCCAAAACCGCGACGACCTACACCGCCGCCTATGGGCATGGGAAAGCCTGATAGAAGACTGGCAGGGCGTGGCGGCGCACCGCTCCACCAAAGCCGAACGCCTGCTCGACGAGCTTTACCACTTCCTCGCCCAACGCTACCTACCGCGCGACGAATGGGAGCTGTACTCCAAAGCCATGGACAAAACCAAGAAGCGGGCTACTGAGGTGGTGTGGTGAGGACGACATCGCGAGGACGTCAGCAAAACATAGACCGTGTGCAGAGAAAATCGCACCAACATTGAGCTGATGCGGTTTTACTTTTGAGGTTTGTTAGGCGATGCGGACGGTTTTTACACTTCCAAGCGACGGTCGCTTATGATCCGAAGCGGGCGGTGGGGCATAACATACACTACAATTTAAGAGTTATTACTACACAGTTCATGGCTGTGTAATTTCGTAATCTGCCATTAATCCAGCACAATGAGGGGTGAAGATCTAGTGCATCGAAAGGGGAACATAGAACACTCTCGTTTGAAGGGCTGGGTCGTAGATCAGTATGGGACCGAGGCAATAGACGAGGGACGCAACGTTCACGTTCGGGCCTTTAAGTACCCAAGAGAAAGCGCGGTGCAATACTTTCTGTTATGGGACGGCGGGAGCTGTCACTTCGAAGCTGGTCTATATCATTTTAATGAAACGCAGCAAATTCCCGTTCCTGCCGCCGTATCGGCCCGGGTTTGTTCCCCCCCATGCGATGACAAAGAAAAGCAAAAGCAAATTCGTTGCTTTATCCATGAGGCCTTAACGGCGATGTTTGCTAAACAACACGACGATCTGCTCGGTGTACGCATATCGTATGATGGTTATAAACATTATGCGATCCCCGACACAGACATCACCCATGAAGACGTCATCAATGAAACTGTGAAAACGGAAAGCGAAAAAGTTCTGATCGCGGCCCAACGTTACGGCGATGAATGGGGGTCCCCCATTAAAACGGAGATGTTTGTTCTGCAATGGAACGGGCTGGCAATTCCTTTTCAGGCGCAACACGATTACTTGGACACGCCGCCGAATTCCCCCTGGCCAGGCATTTGGACCATTACAGATTTTGGAACGGGCTACCGTATTGATCATGGTAAAACGTGCGCGTTGCTTAATAAGGATCGCTTCTATGAATACATTGCTCAGGACAAAGTGACGCGGCTTCATAAATTTAATGAAACACAGCAAGAGATAGCCGAGATTTATTCCGAATTTGGCCTGTACTCTTCGTCATCCCCTATGCAGTTATCCTTAAGCGATATGCACCTCGTGACCCCACCCGTCTTTTGGGAGTATGGAACCTATAAATTTTCATCAAGGGCGCATGAGCAGCAGGCTCTCAACCTTGCGAAGGCGGCCTTGCGGGAATACCAAACATATTATGGTTTGGGACAAGGACCGATCAAAGATATCTTCGTCGCGAAAGATGCCTTGCAGTATGGTCCGAGTTTTTTTGGCATTAGCGAGTCAAAAGCTGGTCCAGCCTGCTCCTTCGTCAATGATAGATCGGAACCAGTCACGAAGGATGAAGGCAACGACTCTTCGCTTTATCGGGTCGGCGGTTACATAAACGAGAAGCTGCATTTCAGCATCTTGTACGCTTACGACGACAGCAAAGCGGGTGAAGCTTCGGCAAACGGGAACGACGCGTGGAAGCCTTCTACGGACATGAGGCAGGAGCGCCCGAAGTGAACACGATCTTGTCAGTTTCGTTATCACGTTGACCAACGCAAAGGGAGCCGACGCATCAAGCGTCGGCTCCCTCACATCCGGTTCAGGACTTGGACCGTTCAGAACTACTCCGCCGCAACCTCCGGCAAGCCTTCGAGCGACTTCGCCAGCATCGCTTCGTCGTAGGGTTCGTCGGTGAGTTTGCCGTCGAAGAAGTCGGTGTAGGCTTGCATGTCGAAGTAGCCGTGACCGGACAGGTTGAACAAGATGGTTTTGCTTTCGCCGCTTTCTTTGCACTTGAGCGCTTCTTCGATGGCGGCTTTGACGGCGTGGGTGCTTTCGGGTGCGGGCACGATGCCCTCAGCCTTGGCGAAGGTCACACCGGCGACGAAGCATTCTGTCTGGGCGTAGGCGCGGGCTTCCATCAAGCCGAGTTCATACGCATGGCTGAGCAGCGGCGCCATGCCGTGATAGCGCAAGCCGCCCGCGTGGATCGGCGACGGCACGAAGCTGGAGCCCAGCGTGTACATCTTCACCAACGGCGTGAGGCTGGCGGTGTCGCCGAAGTCATAGGCAAACGAGCCGCGCGTCAAGGTCGGGCACGACGCCGGTTCGGCGGCGATGATGCGGGTCTTTTTGCCTTCGCGCAGATTGCGCCCGATGTACGGGAACGCCAGACCGGCGAGGTTGGAGCCGCCACCCGCACAGCCGATGACGATGTCGGGATCGTCGCCCGCCATGTCCATCTGTTCCATCGCTTCCAGGCCGATCACACTTTGGTGCAAGAGCACGTGGTTGAGCACGCTGCCCAGCGCATACTTGGTGTCGTCACGCCCGGCGGCCATTTCGACGGCTTCGGAAATGGCGATACCCAGCGATCCGGTGCTGTCTGGATGTTCGGCCAACACCGCACGCCCGGAATTGGTTTCATCGGACGGGCTGGCGACACAACGCGCGCCGAACGTTTGCATCAAGGCGCGCCGATAAGGCTTTTGCTGATAACTGACCTTGACCATGTAGACATCGACTTCAAGGCCGAAGTACTGACCCGCATAGGCAATCGACGAGCCCCATTGCCCGGCCCCGGTTTCGGTGGTCAGACGCTTGGTGCCTTCTTCTTTGTTGTAAAAGGCCTGCGGCACGGCGGTGTTGGGTTTGTGGCTGCCGGTCGGGCTGACGCCTTCGTACTTGTAATAAATCTTCGCCGGGGTATCCAAGGCCTGTTCCAGCTTACGCGCCCGGAACAACGGCGACGGCCGCCATTGACGGTACACGTCGCGCACCGGCTCGGGAATTTCGACTTCGCGTTCTTGGGTAACCTCTTGGCCGATCAGCGCCATGGGAAACAACGGCGCCAGATCATCCGGCCCCACCGGCTGGCCGGTGCCGGGATGTAGCACGGCGGGCGGCGCTTCGGGCAGGTCGGCCATCAGGTTGTACCAGCGCTTGGGCATACGGTCTTCGGTGAGCAGATACTTAATGCTATCGGACATGAATTTCCCCTCTTTCAATATCATGGCGCATTTCAGCCAAGCATTATCGACCGCTCTGGCGCGATTTGTCACGGAACAAAAGCGAAAGACCATTTTCAACCCATGGCTATATCCTTGTTTCTCTCATACGAAACAGGTACAAGAACGGTTCCAGATCTTGAGTGCGGGGGCGCAGGTTCAAGTGATGGCCCAAAACCAAAAAAACAATAATGTGTTCTAAAGTAGGAAACCCTTGCGCCAATGACTGACGCCCCCAATGTATCGCCTGTGTCTGTGCCACGCAGCGTGACGCAAGATGAATCCCAGCCTTCCAATGTTTTGCAAGAGATGTCGCCCTTTGCCGTGACCGGCATGTTGGATGCGCTGTCCGATCTGGTGTGTGTGTGCATCGATGGCAAAATCCGCCATGTGAACACCTCCGGCCTCGCTATTTTGGGTGCAAACAGCCCCGATGCCCTGATCGGACTACCGTTTCAAAGTTTGATTTGCGACGATTTCGCCGCCACCATCGAAGACATCATCGCCGTCATGGCCGATGAGGCCGACGCCATCCCGATGCGCATCAAAGGCGTCACCGGCAAGCTGATGAGCCTGCGCCTCAAAGTGGTGAGCATGCCCGACCTGGGCGAAAACGCACACATCGTGATGGGCGAAAACGTCACCCGCCAAGCGGAACTGACCGATGCGATCCACGAAAGCCAAGCGCGCTTTCGCAAATTGGTCGACAGCGCCTTGGACCTCATCTGCGTGATGGACGACGGCCTGATCACCTACATCAATGATGCGGGCATGAAGATGCTCAAGGCCGCGTACAACGACGAAGTCGTGGGCCAGCCTTTGGAAACCTTTCTGCACGACGATTACAAAGACATTTTTGTCGGTGACATCCGCGAACTGGTGGCCGAAGACATGTTGATCCCGGTGCGCTTTGTCGACATCAGTCAAAACCAGATCGACGCCGAGATCGGCATCACCATCCTCGACAGTGGCCGGGGCGCCAACTTCATGATCGAAGCGCGCGACATCACCGCGCACAACCGCGCCGTCACCGCGCTGCGCCAATCCATCGAAAACTTGGAACACCGCGTCGAAGAGCGCACCCGCGCCCTGCAAGACGAAGTGACGGAGCGCCGCCGCGCCGAAGACATGCTGCGCCACGTCGCCACCCACGACGGTCTGACGGACCTGCCCAACCGGTCCTTGATGATCGATCGTTTAGACAAAGCCATCGCGCGCGCCAAACGCAACAAAACGAAATGTGCGGTGATGTTTTTGGACCTGGACGGCTTCAAACCCATCAACGACACCTTGGGCCACGACAAAGGCGACTTGGTGCTACGTGAAGCGGCGATGCGCCTCTCTGAATGCATCCGCGACGCCGACACCGCCGCCCGCTTTGGCGGGGACGAGTTCGTCTTGGTGCTCAGCGATTTAAAAAACGGCGAAGACAGCATCACGGTGGCCAATAAAGTTCTCAGCGCTCTTTCCGAACCCGTCGATCTTAACGGCCACACCGCGCAGGTCGGCGCCAGCATCGGCATCGCGATCTATCCCGACAACGGCCTGAACGCCGAAACGGTCTTAAAGCATGCCGACATCGCCATGTACGACGTTAAAGGCAGCGGCAAAAACAATTTTGCGTTCGCGCCAATCTCAGAAACGACGCAATAGATTCTCATCGGCAAACAAAAAGCCCCGTCCCTTAAGGACGGGGCTTTTTGCATTTGAGTGAGGTCGCGCCGGCTTAGCGCAGCTTCACCGCGACGAAGCGGAAGCCCGCTTGGCCTTCGATCAACAGCAACACGGATCGCTTGCCGTCTTTTTTGGCCGCTTTGACCAGTTCGGCGGCGTCTTTGGGTGAGGAGACCTTTTTCTGGTTCACTTCGGTGAGCAGGTCACCCGCGCGGATACCTTCTTCGTAAGCCGCGCTGTCGGCGTCCACATCCGTGATCACCAGACTGTCCACCCCCTCAGCCAAGTCGAATCGCTGCAGCACCTCAGGCGTTGGTAGCGAAACCGTCAGGCCCAATTCGCTCAACACATGTTCAGCCGTTTTGGGCCCGGACTTACCGCCCGCACTGGCGACGACTTCTTTTTCGTCGAGACGCCCGATCATCACGCTGAGCATTTTGACCTTACCATCGCGCCAGACTTTAACGCTGACGGCTTTTTCCACCGGCGTCGCGGCGACGATGCGCGGCAATTTGCGCATTTCATTAACGTGCTTGCCATCGAATTCCAAGATCACATCGCGCGGCTTAATCCCGGCCCTGGCGGCGGGACCGTCTTCGATCACGCTGGCGACCAACGCGCCTTCGGCCTTTTTCAAGCCCAACGTTTCGGCGATGGATTCGGTGACCACTTGGATGTGCACACCCAGCCAACCGCGGCTGACTTGACCATGCTGGATCAATTGCTTGATCACCACCTGGGCGGCGTTGGACGGAATCGCGAAACCGATCCCCACACTGCCACCCGACGGCGAGAAGATCGCCGTATTGATGCCGATCACTTCGCCTTTCATGTTGAACATCGGGCCACCGGAATTGCCCCGGTTGATCGATGCGTCGGTCTGAATGAAATCATCGTACGGACCGGCGTTGATATCGCGGCCACGCGCCGAAATGATACCCGCCGTCACCGTGCCGCCAAGACCGAACGGATTGCCGATGGCCACCACCCAGTCGCCGACCCGCGACGTCGAGCTGTTGCCGAAGCCGACCGACGGCAGCTTGCGGTCGGTGTGCACCTTCAAAACCGCCAAATCCGATTTGGCGTCACGTCCGACGATTTCGGCTTTCAGGCGCGTGTCGTCTTGCAAAATCACGGAAACCTCATCCGCGCCATCGACGACGTGATTGTTGGTCACCACATAAGCGTCGCCGTTTTTCAAATAATCGATGATGAAACCGGACCCCAGCGAGGTGGCTTTGCGTTTTTGCGGATGCTGTCCGCCGTTTTTGTCGAAGAAATCCTTGAAGAAGTCTTCAAACGGCGAGCCCGGCGGGAACTGCGGCATGTCGGGCATTGACGATTTGCCCTCGACCACCTGGGTGGTGGAGACGTTGACCACCGCCGGTAAAAGCTTATCGGCCAGATCGGCGAAGCTTTCCGGCGCACCCTTGGCGTTGGCAGAGATGGGCTGAAACAACAACAGCGCCGTCGCCAACAGTGCGAACGCAAAAGTCAAAAAACGAGTGGCCCCAACAGGAGCTATAGCTGGGGTCATAACTGGAGAACGATGTGTCATCATATGGCTTTTCATTATCTGAGATCGATCAGTAAAAATGTGAGGGGTCAGAGCGACGTCCCGTAAGGTTAGATCAACATATAGGGATCAATTTGGGAAGAACTATGGCGGAACCGGGTCACCATTGCGACTTTTTCGCATAATCGGCTAGCCCAGCGCCAACCACACCAACACAAGGCCCAACACCGCGGAGACAACCGCGCTGATGCGAATTTGCATTTCATCCATGCTCAGCAAGGTCGCCATGGCGCGGCGCATCACATCGGGAAACAAGGCGTAAAGCGCACCTTCGATCACCAACACCAAGCCAAAGGCCGCAAGCAAATTGTTCATAAAGAATAATCCCCAAAAAGCGAACGGCCCGCCCTAAACAGGAACGGGCCGTTGCAATTTAAGTGTCGACGCCGACGCTACTGCTTGCCGGTTTGATCGCCGAAATAGCGAAAGAAGTCGCTATCGGGCGACAGCACCAAGTTGGTGTCGCCACCGGCCAAGGACGAACGATACGCCGTCATCGAACGATAAAAGGCAAAGAACTCCGGATCCTGGCTGTACGCCGCACCCAACAGAGTGTTGCGCGCCGCGTCACCTTCACCACGCAGGATTTGCGATTGGCGTTGGGCTTCGGCGATGATCACGGTCTTTTTGCGATCGGCCTGGGATTCGATGGTCAACTTCGCCTTGCCGCCATCGGCGCGCAGCTGGTTGGCTTCTTTGACACGTTCGGAACGCATACGGTTGTAGACGTTTTGCGAAATCTCCGGCGGCAAATCGGTACGACCGATGCGCACATCGACGATTTCAATGCCGTAGTCCTTGGTTTCCGTCGCCAAGCGGGTTTGGATTTCTTGCATGATGTCGTCACGTTTGTCGGACAGCAATTCGCTGAGCGAGTTACGCGCCATGGAGTTACGCACACTGGAATTCAGAATGCGGCCCACTTGGTCACGAAATGCCGCTTCGGTGCGCAAGGCTTGGAAGAACCGCAGCGGATCGGTGATGCGATAACGCGCGAACGCGTCCACATTGATGCGCTTTTGGTCCGACAAGATCACTTGGCCCGCAGGCGGATCCAAATCCAAGACCCGGTTGTCGTAGTAAACCACGTTCTGAATGAACGGGACTTTGACGTTCAGGCCCGGTTCGCGGATCACGTTTTTGGGGTTACCAAACTGCATGACCATGGCTTGTTCGGTTTGCGACACGGTAAACAGTGCCGACGAACCTATGATGCCGAGGCCCACAACCAAGACGGCGAGAACAACTGTGAATGTCTTGCTCATTACTGGCCTCCCGACTTTTTCTGTAGCTCAGGCAAGGCCAGATAAGGCACTACACCGCCGCCGTTTTGATCCAAGATCACTTTGTTGGAATTCGACATGATCTCTTCCATCGCTTCCAAGTACAGGCGTTGAGTGGTCACATCTTTGGCCACCTTGTAGCTTTCGTAAACCGACAAGAAGCGCTTCGCTTCACCTTCGGCTTCCTTGGTCACCTGTTCCTTATAGGCTTCGGCCTGTTGCACCATCTTGGCGGCTTGACCTTCGGCTGTGGGAACGATCTTGTTGGAATACGCTTGCGCTTCGTTCTTCAAGCGGTCCAAATCCTGGCGCGCAGACTGCACGTCGTTGAACGCGTCGATAACCTGCGCGGGCGGATCGCCTTTGAGCAACTGCACCTGAATGATCGTGATGCCCGACTTGTATTTGTCGAGAATGTCTTGCAACAAGTTACGGGTGTTGTCCGCGACAAGTTCACGATCGCTGGTCAGCGCTTGTTCCAGATCGGTCTGGCCGATGACTTCGCGCATGGCGCTTTCGGCCGCCAACTTCACGGTCACTTCCGGGTCGCGAATGTTGAACAAGTACTGCCCCGCATCCTTGACCTTCCACTGAACCGTGAAATCCACATCGATGATGTTTTGATCCTGGGTCAGCATCAGGCTTTCTTCGAGAACGTCACGCCCCACGCTGGCCCCGCGACCGAACGCTGCAGCGGTTTCACCCGCGGCGCGAAAACCGACGTCAATGCGGCGCACCGCTTCGACGTTGGGCGTCAAAACCTTACCGATGGGTGCTGGGAAGTACCAATGCAGGCCCGGTGTAGCGTTCTCACCCGGTACGTGCTTGCCAAACAGCATCACCACGCCTTGGTGACCGGCATCGACGCGGAACGTACCGCTCGCCAGCCACAGCACCAAAGCGGCGAGAACCGCCAGCGCGATTGCGCGGCCCGATCCAAACCCGCCGGGCATGAAATTTTTAAAATTATCCTGCGAACGGCGCAGCATTTCTTCGATGTCGGGGGGCTGATTGCCACCACCGGCGGATCCGCCGCCGCCGCCGCCGCCCCAGGGTCCGCCGCCGTTACCGCCGCCGGAGCCCCATGGTCCGCCTCCACCTTGAGGTTTCCAAGCCATACGCTATGTTTCCTTCAGGTCCGTTTAAAATTGGCCTCTGCGGGTAAAGATTCACCCGCTCGGATCAATTATATTTTGATTTTCTAATACGACGCCCTATATCAGGTGTCGTAACGCTTATAGGCTAGCCCGCCGGGCCACGCAACGCCAACAGGCAATAACGTAAGCCGCGAGGCAACCTGAACAGGGATATCTGCTCGTTTTCGGAGATTTCAAGCATGTCGCAGATTAATGAAGAAAAAATTCTCGAGACTCTCGCCGCCATTATGGACGGCGATCAAAATATTGTTGAAAAAGGCATGGTCCAGGGCCTGCAAGTCCAAGACGGCCATGTCATTTTCGCCATCGTGGTTCCGCCGTCGGTCGGCGCGGACGCCGAACCGATTCGCAAGGAAGCCGAAGAAAAGGTCCATGCCTTGGACGGCGTGCTGTCCGCAACGGTCGTTTTGACCGCTGAAAACGAAGGCGGTCAGGCGGCTGGCGCGTCATCCGGCGCACCCCAAGGCGGCCAAAAGACCCCGCAACCGGCCGAAGGCCCGTTGCTGCCCGGTGTGAAGACCATCATCGCCGTGGCATCTGGCAAAGGCGGCGTGGGTAAATCCACCACCACCGTGAACTTGGCTTTGGCGCTGCGTGATCAAGGCCTCAAGGTCGGTCTTTTGGATGCCGACATCTACGGCCCATCCATGCCGCGTATGTTGGGCATCACCGGCGACCCATCCTCGTCCGACGGTCAGCGCCTCGAACCGATGGAAGGCCACGGCATCAAATGTATGTCCATGGGCTTCTTGGTCGAAGAAGAAACCCCCGTCATCTGGCGCGGCCCGATGGCCCAAACCGCACTGGTGCAGATGATGCGTGATGTGAACTGGGGCGATCTGGACGTTTTGATGATCGACATGCCGCCGGGAACCGGCGACGTGCAATTGACCATTTCCCAACAGGTTCCGCTGACCGGTGCCGTGATCGTGTCCACCCCGCAAGACATCGCGCTGTTGGATGCCCGCAAGGGTCTGAACATGTTCCGCCAAGTCGATGTCCCGGTTTTGGGCATCGTCGAAAACATGAGCTACTTCAAATGCCCGCACTGTGGTGAGCGCACCGACGTGTTCAGCCATGGCGGCGCGAAGGACGAAGCCGATCTGTTGCAGATGGATTTCTTGGGCGAAATCCCGCTCGATATCCAAATCCGCGAAACCTCCGACGGCGGCCACCCGATTGTCGATCAAAGCCCCGACGGCGAACACGCCAAGGCTTACAAATCGATCGCCGACACGGTGTGGACCAAAGCGTGCGAAAAGCTGGAAGCCAAAGCGGCGTCCATGCCGAAAATCGTTCAGTAAACTGCATTTGCTTAACTTCTGTGGGCTCCACCCCACCGATCACCAATCAAAACGGCCCGTTCTCACTCAAGGAACGGGCCGTTTTTTATGGTTTCCCTTAACAAAATATTCAAAAAAACGCGCCACAGTCAGCTCACAATCAACAGATTCCGTCTGACACAAGAGCGCACTCATGTCCCGTACCCTCCCCGCCTTCGTTTGTTTGGCCGCTATAGGCATTGGCACATCCGCAATTGCCGCGGATGATCTGTACGCCGGTGCGGGACTCGGCCTCGTCAAAGGCCCCAGCAGCACCGCCAACGGGACCAGCGGCGGCACGGTCAAGTTCGATACCGGCAACATGGGCGTCGCGTTCTTCGGCGGACGCTTTCAAAACAACGACATCAACTGGCGCGGCGAAGCGGAAATCGCGCGCCGCGCGCTCGATCTGAGCACCGTTTCGGGCACCGCCGCGACGGGCGAAGCCCTCGTCACCAGCTTGATGGGCAACGCGCTTGTCGATCTGGACATGGTCGGCCCCGTGCAACCCTACATCGGCGCGGGCGTGGGCTTGGCTAAGGTCGAACTGGACGGGGCATCGCCGTTTGGTGGATCGACCGTCAACGGATCGGACACCGTCGGCGCGCTGCAACTGCTCGCCGGGGCTAGCTACCGTTTGAACGAACAGGTCGATCTGTTCACCGATTACCGTTACTTCGCTACCCAGGATGCCGATTTCACCACGGCAGCGGGCACCGCGACGTCGATGAACGTCTCAACCCACAGCGTTTTGGCCGGGCTGCGCTTTAACTTCAGCACCCTGCAACAGCAACAACAGGGCGACGCAGCCCTGGGCGGGGACATGCGCTCGCTGAACACCGCTGAGGCGACGCCTGCGGAAGCTGAAGCGCCCCAAGACGAGCAATTGGTCGCCCTGCCCACGCGCACGCTACCCGACACCTACATGGTGCATTTTGTGCTGAACAAGGCCGACGTGACGCCCGAAGGCATCGCGGTCATTGAAGAAGCCGCCGCCAACGCCCGCGCCATGAGCATCACCCGCCTGATCCTGACCGGCCACACCGATCGGTCCGGCGATGAAGCCTATAACATCGATTTGTCGAAACGCCGCGCCGACGCGGTCAAGACCGCATTCGTCGCGCTGGGTTTTGACGCCGAAGAAATTACGGTGAAAGCCAAGGGTGAAACCACCCTTTTGGTGCCCACGGGCGACGGCAAGCACGAGCCGAAAAACCGCCGCGTGGAAATCGTCCTGCCTTAAAGGGTTTTCTTAATCGAACAGCGAGTCGATGTCGTCCTGGGAGATACCCTCGCCGTCGAGCTGCGGGCCTTCGAGCAGTTTTTCGTCTTCGGTGCGCACATCTTCCGACAGCTCGATCCCTTCGAAATCTTCCTCGCCCCAGATGTTGATCATGGTGAGGATGCGTTCTTCCAAATAATTGATGGTTTTGACCACCTTGCCGGTGCGCTGACCGGTGATGTCTTGGAAGTTACAGTTTTCGAAAATCTTGATCACCAAATCGTCGATGGCTTTGAGGTGATCGTGCGAGGTGACATCCGTGACGCGTTCGCGAATGGCCTGGGCGTGCTCTTGCACATCTTCGGCGGCACCAAGAATGTTGTTGGTTGCGACTTCGGTGGCCTCGACAATCGCGCCCAACTCCATGGCGGCGGTGACGAACTTGTCTTCCTGCTCGCCGGGTTTATGGATCGCGGCGATTTCAGCCTTGGTTTTGTCGATGGACGCCTTCAAGTCGTGTAATTGACCGCGCAAAACGGACATTTCCGGTCCCGGCTCATTCACCGCTGTCGTGGCCGGCGTGCCCAAACCCTCGATCATTTTTTTGACCTCGGAAATGGCGCTCAGCACTTCTTCGGTGTGGATCGCAGGCGCGGGCGCGTGAACGGGCACGGTCTCACCGCGCTCTTTCATCAAGCGGCGTTCAGCGGAAAACAATTTCTTGGAATTCACGGATATTAGCCCTTTCGAACGGATACGGACGCGTTTCACCGCGCCTCACATTCAACTGTCTCGCCCAAATAAAATTGGACCTATCCGCCAAAAAACGCAATCCCCAATAAAAAGGCTCAAAAGTTAGAGCACCTTATTGGGCTTAAGCGAACGTTCAAGCGTCCATTTGCTCGCGCTTAAAAATGGTCTGTGTGCCGCGTTTTACGTCGAATTTCGACGCTTGCAGATCGGTGTGCAGGGTCAAATGCGGATGATGGCTGCGCATTTCGTCATGCATCCAATGCATCACCTCACGTAACGTGGAATGCACGGTGTTTTGCGACCGTAGCTCAATCACGTAAATCATTTGCGCCAAGGTGTAGACCGTCTGGCAGCGGACTTTCGCGCCCAGGGGGTACAGATACTGCTTATCCTCGGCACGCGCCTCCAACGCATCGATGGCGGCGTATTGCGCGCTTACCAGAGCTTCGGCTTGAGGGCGCAGGGTGTCTGGCAACTCATCTAAGTACCAGTCATGAAAGCCCCGTTCGCCGGTCAGCAGCGGGATGCGGCAGATGCCGTTGCGATGGCGCTGCAAATCGCGATACGAGCCATAATCGAGATCAAAGGTGCAGGTGTACTGACCGTAGCCATCCAGATAGCGCGGCAAGTTGGTGCGCGGCGGGCGGCCTTCGATGACGTCGCGTTCCTTGGCTTCCAACGTCGCGTTGTCCACCGTGGTGGAAAAGCTTAAATCGGGCTGATCGGCGTCGAAAAAGTCGGCGTCGAGATAATTGGTTTTCGCCGCGGTGCGCGCCAGATAGGCCTCGGTCTCGGGATAATCCTTGTGGCCGAAGCTGCTGGGATAACTTTTGCGCAATTCCGCCAAGCAGCCCTCGGCGACATCGCGCACTTCGGCCAACGGGTGATGGCGCATCAGATGCAGTTTATCTGCGGCTTGGCGCAAATTGGTGGTCCACGCCAGCTGCGAGGTGATACCTGCGGGCAAAAATCCGCGCAAGATATCGAAGCTGCGCGCTTTGATGGCATTTTGCCACACACGCTCTTTTTCCCCCTCGCCAATGGGGAATTGTTCTTTCAGATAGGCTTCCAGCGGCTCCAGCGCGCCCAGATAAAAGTCCATCCATTTGTCCAAGATGGCTTTGCTGGCGTCCGTGGCGATGGGGTCGATGATCGGCTGTTTGGAAAAATCGATGTAGCGGGTCGAGCTTTCTTGACCGCTGTACAGCGGATTGTCCTGCACCGCTTTGCACGCCAAAATCGACAGACCTTCGACGAACAACGTGGTGGTGCCACAATCGCCGATCGAGGCATGACCATAGCCCACATAATAGCTTTCCATGAACTTGGCCGAGCCGCGTTCCTTGACCATTTCCAAGTGCGTGCGCGCACTTTCGTCAGAGCGCGAATACAGCGCTTGCAGCATGGCCGTGGCTTCCGGCCCTTGGTCGTCGACGATGAAGATGTCCGCCATCTGATTGCGGTCCCCCGAACTGTGCCCCAAAGGTTGTCTCGTCCGCACAGTCGTCCTGAAAGGGAAAGGTGCGATTCGAGATCGGCATCTTAACATAAATTTGCCGCCCTCAACCGCGCCACACACCATATATTGTGGAAAATTTCAAAAAGATCATCATTTTGTATTATTCAGCGATTGTGCACAGCAGCCTTTGCAATCGCACGCCGAGCAGCCTATATTTGAACTGTCGGGCAACCGACTATGGCGATAAACGTTTTTCGAAATAAGCGTTTCGGACCCGGGGGCGGTACCCGGCGCCTCCACCAAATCTTTCCGGCGAGCTCAAACTTTGGGCGCGTCGGACGGTATGGGGGCGAAATAGGATCGACGAGCGTGGTAAAGGACTGACTTTCGCCCGGCATAGTACCACCGTATCGGGCTACTTTTACAAATGCCAACGATAATGACGTAGCATTTGCGGCTGCCGCCTAACGGCTAAGCAACCACGGGGTTCGGGGGGCACCTGGCAACAGAAGCCCCCCACTTACTATTTTTTTGCGCCGCATGCGGCGTAGCGAACCAATAAGAAAAACACGGAAGACGCAGGATCAGATGACCGAAGAAACACTTCGTTACGACATTTGGGTTGAGGAGGCGCTGCGCAGCGTCATCCAAAAGACGATCGCCCATGTCGCGGACAATGGCCTGCCCGGCGACCATCACTTTTACATCTCGTTCCTGACCCAGGACGATGGGGTTGAAATTCCCGCACGCCTGCGCGCTCAACACCCCAACGACATGACCATCGTGCTCCAACACCAGTTTGAAAATCTAGCTGCGGGCGATGATGCGTTTTCCATCACGCTGAGCTTCGGCGGGCAGAAAGAAAACCTCGTCATTCCTTACGCTTCGGTGATTTCGTTCGCCGATCCGTCCGTCAACTTCGCTTTGCAGCTGAAAATGCTGCCGCTCGGCGAGGAAGACGAGTTCGACGATGAAGAGGTCGAAGATTACGACGCCCGTCATCTCGACTATTTCGAAGAAACGCGCAGTCGCTCCAACCAAGACGACCGCAGCGGTCCAGCTGACGATGACGAACACAAAACCGGTGAAGTCATCACGCTGGACGCGTTTCGCAAAAAATAAGTTTCCCGCTTCCATCAAATTCCATTTGGCTCCCATCCGCTGGGCGCGTTACTAATTAAGTCCTTTTCAGCCTCCCCAGTTGAGAGACTTTTTTCATGAGCGAACTTGCGAGCGACCCGGCCTTCCACGAACTTTTCGCCTTCGGCCCCGATGAGACCGAATACCGTCTGCTGACCAGCGATCACGTCTCGACCCACAATGTGGCCGGGCGCACCATCTTGGAGATCGAGCCCGAGGGCTTGAGCCTATTGGCCGCAACCGCACTGCGCGACACCTCGCACCTGTTGCGTCCAGCACACCTCAAGCAACTGGCGGCGATTTTGGACGACCCGGAAGCTTCCGCCAACGACCGCTTCGTCGCTATGGAATTGCTCAAAAACGCCAACATCTCGGCGGGCGGCGTGCTGCCCATGTGCCAAGACACCGGCACCGCCATCATCATGGGCAAAAAGGGCGAAAACGTCTGGACCGGCGGGCGTGATGAACAAGCATTGTCGGAAGGCGTGATGAAGGCTTACGCCGAAAACAATCTGCGCTACAGCCAGATGGCGCCGCTGTCGATGTTCAAGGAAGTCGGCACCGGCACCAACCTGCCCGCGCAAATCGACATCGGCGCGGTGGCTGGCGACACCTACAAGTTCATGTTCATGGCCAAGGGCGGCGGTTCGGCGAATAAAACCTTCTTGCATCAACAGACCGCAGCGCTGCTCAATCCCAAATCAATGGCGGAGTTTTTGCGCACACAAATCGCCACGCTGGGCACGGCGGCCTGCCCGCCTTATCACCTTGCGGTGGTGATCGGCGGGCTGTCGGCGGAAATGAACCTCAAGACCGTTAAAATGGCCTCGGCCCATTATCTGGATGGCTTGCCGACCCAAGGCAACGCATACGGCCAAGCGTTCCGCGATGTCGAAATGGAAGCCGAGATTTTGGCGATGACCCAGAATCTGGGCATCGGCGCGCAGTTCGGCGGCAAGTATTTCTGCCACGACGTGCGCGTGATCCGCTTGCCGCGCCACGGCGCGTCGTGCCCGGTGGGCATCGGGGTGTCGTGTTCGGCCGATCGTCAAGTGCTCGGCAAGATCACATCCGAAGGCATCTTTTTGGAACAGCTGGAAACGGATCCGGCCAAATACATGCCCGATGTCGGTGAAAAGGCGCTATCGCCTGATGTGATCAACATCGACCTCAACCAACCGATGGCCGACATCCGTGCGGAACTTTCCAAACACCCGATCAAGACCCGCGTCAGCCTCAGCGGTTCGCTGATCGTCGGGCGCGATTTGGCCCACGCCAAGCTCAAGGAACGCCTGGACGCCGGTCAAGGCCTGCCCGACTACATCAAAAACCACCCGGTGTATTACGCCGGTCCGGCAAAAACGCCCGAAGGCTATGCGTCCGGTTCGTTCGGCCCAACCACCGCGGGACGCATGGACAGCTACGTCGATCAGTTCCAGGAGGCTGGAGGCTCGATGGTGATGCTCGCCAAGGGCAACCGATCCCAGGCCGTGACGGATGCGTGCAAAAAGCATGGCGGGTTTTATTTGGGCTCCATCGGTGGCGCGGCGGCGGAATTGGCCGACAAGTCCATCAAGCACGTCGAATGCATCGAGTATCCGGAGCTGGGCATGGAAGCCATCTGGAAGATCGAAATCGAAAACTTCCCCGCCTTCATCATCGTCGATGACAAAGGCAACGATTTCTTCGAAGAGATCAAAAAGAGCGGCAACGATTTCAATGCCAAACTCATCAACGGCCAGGATTCAGGCTGATGGCTTTACCCGACTTGCTCATCGACGGTCCCGCCAGCGCGCCCGTCACCATCGCTTTGGCCCACGGCGCAGGCGCGCCGATGGACAGTGCGTTCATGGTCGCGTTTGCCGAAGGCTTAGCCACACGCGGTTTGCGTTGTGTGCGTTTTGAGTTCCCCTACATGCACCAGCGCCGCGAAGACGGCAAAAAACGTCCGCCCAACCGCGCGCCGGTGTTGTTGGAGACGTGGCGTGCGGTGATCGACGAACTTGGCGCGGACAATCTGGTCATTGGCGGCAAGTCCATGGGCGGGCGCATGGCGTCGATGGTTGCGCGTGAGTTGGAAGAAGAAGGCGCGCCGGTCAAAGGGCTGGTGTGTCTCGGCTATCCGTTTCACCCACCGGGCAAGCCGGAAAAGGCCGAAGGACGCATGGCGCACTTGTTGGACATCAAAACCCCAACGCTGATTTTACAAGGTACGCGCGACACCTTTGGCACCATCGATCAAGTCCCCACCTTTCCGCTTTCCAACGCCATTCGCGTGCAGTGGTTGGAAGACGGCGATCACGGTTTTAAACCGCGCAAGAAGTCGGGCCGCACGGAAGATCAGAACTGGATTGAGGCCATCGACGCCATGGCTGCATTTGCGCGCGAGGTGTAGCTATGGACTTCCCCGTCGACCTCGCCACCTACGGCGCATTCATGCTCACCGCGTCGGCGATCGTATTGACGCCGGGGCCGGACACGCTGATCATCTTGCGCTATTCGCTGAGTTCCGGTCGCAACGTCGGTTTGCTGACGGTGATGGGCGTGCAGATGGGTTTGGTCGGCCACACCCTGCTGGCGATATTCGGCATTTCGGTGCTGATCGCATCCAACCCGGTGGTGTTTAAAACCGTGGCGTTGGCTGGCGCGGCCTACATCGCGTGGATTGGTGTGCAGAGCTTTCGCGAACACGGTTTGCTGCATGTCGGCGCCAGCGGCAAGCCGCCTGTGTCGGGGCGTAAGGCGTTTCGCGATGCGATGTTGTGCAACCTGCTCAACCCCAAAGTGATCTTGCTGTTTTTGGCGCTGTTTCCCAACTTCGTCGATAACAGCCGCGACGATGTGACGTTGCAGTTGATTGTTTTGTCGTTGGGCCTGATGATCATCAACACCCTATGGCAAGCGCCGATCGCGTTCGCCGCCGAAGCGGTGCGCCGCTGGCTGAAGAATGAACGCATTTTTAAACGGGTCACCCATTCGACCGGGGTTTTAATGATCACGGTCGCGGCGTTGATGGTTTACGACAACTTGTTTTAAAGCGAGCAGCGATGATGAACGACGACCTTTCGCACCAAGACTACAAAATGCGCAAGCATTCGGTGCTGCTCAACGGCCATCAAACCAGCGTGTCGTTGGAAGATGCTTTTTGGGATGGGTTGAATACCATCGCCAAAACGCGCGGCCAGTCGGTCAACAAACTGATCACCGAAATCGACCACGGACGCACCACCAACCTGTCCAGCGCGATCCGCGTGTTCGTGCTCAACCAGCTCAAAGGCTGATCGCCTACAACCCTCGCATCAACTGCTTGATGATGTCTTCCGCTGACGGCTTGCCAGGTTTCGCCGGGGCCGGGGCAGCACCGCTTTGCGGCGGCGGCGGCAACAGCGTACCGTCTTGTTGTTGAGGTTGAGGCGCGGCTGGTTTTGGCGCTTGCTTTTGCGGCAGCTTCACCCCCGGCAAGGCCTTTTCGATCAAGCTTCTGAACGGATCGGTCTTTTGTTGTGCACCACCTGTGGCTTCCCCCGTAGACGCTTTACCGACGCCCAAATTGATGCCCGGATCATCAAGCGCGCCGCGCACCGAAAACGGCACCTCTTGGCGGCCAATGCGCCCTTTGCTCAGCAAACTGGTGAGCAAATTCGGTTCCACCGTCATGTTGCCGGCAAAATCGATCCCCCAACCGGCGATGTCGACTTTACCCGCACCGGTGCCATTGCCCATGGCGGAATTGAGGGTCATTTTTTTGGCGTTGGCGACGCCGTCTTGAATGTCAAACGCCAGCGCCAAGTCGGCCAAGCCCTTGCCCTTTTTACCGCTGCCCAAAGACAGCTGGTTCATCGCTTCGACCAGCCCGATGATGCCCGAAAGCGCGCTGCCCTTGCCGCCTTTTTTAACGTCCAGCGCATCGATGGAAAGGTTGCCGCCACCGCTCAAAGAACTGACCAAATCGGCGGGGCTGAAGCCATTGGCGTTAAAGCCCAGGTTCAAAGACAAATTGCCCGAGGCCAAATCCTGGCCCGCCACGGCCTGCACGGCTTGGCCGACTTTCAGCGCGTCGAGCTTGATGTCGGTTTCAATGGTCGGGGTCGCATTGGCGCGCACGATGGCTGAGCCGCTGACCGGTCCGCCAAACAGATTGCCCGCGACCTTGTCGGCTTTCATCACGCCGTCTTGAACGGTGGCGTGAATGTCGGCGTCGCTCAGCTTGTAGGTGCCAAATTGGATGGCGTCCGATTTCAGCGTCAGCTCACCATCGAGCATGTTGAGTGCGCTCAAATCGAAACGTTCGCGCGACCAGCGTTTGTCGGCGCGCACGGACGTTTGCGCAATTTCATCCTGGCCGAACGCCGCGTAAATGACGTTGCTGCGTTTGGGTGCTTTGCCCCATTTGCCCCATTTGGAAGCAGGCGGTTCAAGCGACGCGGTCTTTTGTGCTTTGGCCAAAAAGCGGTCCAAGATCAGCGCGCCGGTTTTTAAGTTCGCCGTCACGTGGGGTTTGGCCCCACCGGTGCGCGCCGTGATGTCGCCGTCGATGGCCGTGTCGCCCACGGTGCTTTTCAGTCCGGTGATCTTGTGGGTTTTGCCGTCCGTGTTCACGTTCGCGCTCACGTCCAACGCACCCAACGGCCCGGCGGGCTTGTAGCCGACGTCCAGCGCGTTCAACAACGCCACCGTGTCACCGTGCTGGGCGGTGACGATGCCGCTGTAACCAAACCCAATCGGTAACAGCGAAAAGCTGCCCTTGGCGGCGAATTGACCTTTAAGCGCACTGAGCTTGGCGTCAAACCGCGGTTTCAGCAATGAGCCTTCCGCGGTGACGTTCAACGCCACGGCTTTCAGGCCCTTAGGGATACCGGCGGCACCCAAATTTGTCGCCAGCTTTGCTGCGTCCTTGACCTTGGCGTCGACCTTGACCTTGGACATTTCCGGGATCGCGCCAAAACCGTTGAAGGTGCCCGACAGGGTCGCGGTCGCGCCCTGATAATCGCCGAGTTTGAGGCTGCGTAACTGCAACGCGCCTGCATACAGCGTGCCGTCGAGCAGTAGATTTTTCAGCGTCTTGCCGCCTTGGGTCAACGCCCCGACGCGGACTTTTAAATTGGCGTCGAAATCGTTGAGCACCGAAAGCCCTGCCCAGGCCTGGGCGGCCTCAAGCGCCGTAGGAGCCTCCACCGGTTTTTTATCGACGACAGCAGCGGGAGCAGCTCCGCCTGTCGTAACAGACGGGGGGCCATTGCCATTCATATATGTGTCAAGATTGATGGTATCGAGCGCGAGATCTGCCCCAAACGACAAGCGCTTGCGCAATGCCAACGTCACGCCACCGCTCAGTTTCGATTTGTCGGCGGTGATCTCCAAATTGCTGACCACAACTTGATTGGTGTCGGCGACCACTTTGCTTTTGTAGGTCACGCGTTTGACCCGCCCGGCAACACCTGCGGGCAGCTTCACGCCAGCCCAATCGGTCAACGAAGACGGATCGGCGCTGATGAGCTCGACATCGCCTTCAAAGCTGGGCACGCCATCTTTGGGGCGCAAAAAGCCAAACACCGCCACATCCGTGACCCCTGGGGCCATGGCTTGCAATTGGCTCAGCGCTAGCTCGCCATCGGCCAGTTCGGCGGCCAAGCGCACATCGCTGACCAGATCGCCTTTGACGGTCACGGCATCAATGGTCAGCTGAACGGTTCCGCGCACGTCTTTGGGAAAGGCAAAAGCTTGGGCCGATGCGCCCGCCTGTGTGCCGCTTTGTGGTGGGGTGGGCGCGATGCTGGTCGTGGTTTCAGCATCTTGCCCCGTGCTCGCGCCCTTTTGAGGACGCTTGTCAGCGGCTTCCAACATCGCATCGACATCGATGCGGGCGGCTTTCAAGTTTACGTCGAATTCAACGCCATCGCTGAAGCCCAGCGCGACAGAACCGGTGGTGCGCGACGTGCCCAATTGCACTTCAAGTTCGCTCAAGGCCACGGATGTGACTGATGCATCGACATCGCTGTCCAAAGCAAAATTTTGGCCGAACAAATCCGGCGTTGCCCCAGCAACTGAAGCGGCATCGATCAACTGCGCCAAGTTTTCGCCGGATGCTTTGACCTTGCCTTTAAAATGCGGATCCGCCTCCAGCCCCAGCACCGCGCCAGTGAGTTGAATGCGCGCACCGCCGGGGGCGTTCACCACCGCATTCACGGGCACCGTGCGTTGTTCGATAATTTGGCCGAGCGATACTTCAAACGCTAACGGCACACCGCGCACCCGCGCTTGGCCCTGAGCCTCGAACGGACCGTTGAGAGAGCCCGCGCGCAAGGTCGCATCGATATCTTCGACCCGTTCAACCGTGCCCGTGGTGGCATCGCGGTAAACCACCCGGCCACCGGCGACTTCAAAATTGTCGAGCCGGACGTTCAGTCCGCTGTCCTTGCCCTGCACGGTCCCGGTCTGTCGGGGCGTACTGGCATCCGGTATTGGTGCCGGCGTCGCAGTCTGGCCTTCGGGTTGAAAATCCAAATTGGTGCGGCCATCGGCGAATTTTTCAATGTTGATCACCGGACTGAGCAAGCGGATGCGTTCCACCTGCACTTGACCGGACAGCAACGGCATCAGCGCGACACGCACTTCGACGGCCTTCAGGCTGACCATATCGGCGCTTTCAGCCCCTGTGGCGTTGGACAGGCTGACAGTGTTGGCGGTCAACGCCGGTGAGGGGAAAAAGCGAATTTCCAGATTTCCACCAATGGTGAGGTCACGCCCGGTGGCGGCGCGGGCCTGGGTGGTGATTTCACGTTTGAGCGCGTTGGAATCGATAAAACTCGGCCCGACGATCACAATCGCGCCCAACAAAGCCAAAACAACCGTAACACCAATGATAATATTCTTCGCCAAAGCCGGAGTACTCTAACCAAAGGGGTGGAAAACGACGCCGGGCACCCCGCCGCGACGCGCCACGAGTGTAATCGCCCACCCCCTTTCAGGGCCATACAAAAGAACAGCTTAAGACAACAATTCGTCCAAAAAAAGGACCCCCGACCGTAAGGCCGGGGGTCTTGGTCAATTTTTTAGACGGATTGGATAGGTTGACGGGTGTCCGAGTTAGATCCCGCCACCCGTTGCCGCACCACCCGTGGCACCACCGGTTGCGCCACCTGCTGCTGCACCTGCTGCTGCACCTGCTGCTGCTCCTGCTGCTGCTCCTGCTGCTGCTCCGGCCGCGCCGCCTGCGGCAGCACCACCGCCGCCCCAGTTGCCAACGAGGCCAGCTTCCGCGCCTGCGCCAACACCCGTCAAGCCACCAAGGTTGCCGACCGGTGTTCCGCCAGGTGCACCAGCACCACCTGTGGTACCACCACCACCGCCTGCGCCTGCGCCCGCGCCGCCTGCTCCGGCCCCGGCGCCACCTGCGCCTGCACCACCGGCACCACCTGCTCCACCGGCGCCACCAGCTCCATCATCATCGTTGGCGTCATCATTGACATCGTCATTGACATCATCGTTTACATCGTCATTTTCGTCGTCATCGCCGACATCGTCATTGGCATCATCACCAGCATCTTCGCTGTCGTCGCCGCCATCGTCGTCGCCGCCATCATCATCACCGCCATCGTCGTCGCCGCCGTCATCACTGCTATCGCCGCTGTCGCCGTCATCACCGCCGTCGTCGTCGCCGCCGTCGTCGTCGCCGCCGTCGTCGTCGCCGCCGTCGTCGTCACCGCCATCATCGCCGCCGCCATCGCCACCGCCATCGCCGCCGCCATCGCCATCGGCAAAAGCCTTAGAAAGGCCAATCGAAATGCCGTCCTGGTCGGTGTGAACGGGGCTCATGGCGAAGGCCATCGCCATCACGCTTACGGATGCAGCCAGCGCCAACTTGCGCACGATACCCTTAACAGCATCACTCAAATCGTTGCCTACAAGGTTGAAATGGCTCATTTCACGCCCTTGTTTTTCCGGTTTGATCCATGTCTGAGGCATTGTTTAGGTATCCTTCCAAATCGTATTTGATAGAAGCGCTCATCAGCGTTCTTGCCCGGATAACGTCACAAGTTGCTTATTTCATCCCGCGATGTGAAAAAAAAGTGAATAAACAAAAAAAATAAAATTATAGGGATGAAAGTTCGGTGCATGGCGTTGTCTCTACAGAATGCGCGAAGACACGTTAGCAATAAACGTTTCGCTACAAAGACTTCTTCGCCCATACATATATAATAGCGTCCACATGTGGATTTGGATGGAAGTGGTTTCAGACTTTGGATGCACGTACACAACAGGAATTGGTTGCCATATTGCCTCGGTTGAGGCGATTTGCACTCGGACTCACCCGCAACGGGGCCGAAGCCGACGATCTTGTTCAAGCTGCATGCGAAAAGGCCATCACCCGCATCGATCAATGGGAGCAAGGCACCCGCCTGGACAGTTGGATGTTTCGCATCATTCAAACCACCCACATCGATCAAATCCGCAGCCAAAAACGGCGGAACGCTCATCTTGAGGTTATTGAAAATCAAGGTGAGCAATCCTTTGACGGGGAAACCGCTGCGCATGCCAGCTTGACCTTGGATAACGTTCGTCGCGCCATTTACACCTTGCCCGAAGAACAACGCGCCGTGGTCATGTTGGTGTCGGTCGAAGGCTTATCTTACAAAGAGGCCTCCGAAGTACTGGAAATCCCCATGGGCACGCTTACAAGCCGCTTGGTCCGCGCCCGAACCGCGCTGACCCGCATAATGGACACCCCCGACCATGGCGATGGCGCCATGGTCGGCGATCATATCTCCCCCCTGGAACGAGGTGCACAGCCATGATGAACCTTGATGAAAGCACACTCATCGCTTACGTCGACGGCGAGTTGGACTCCCAAACGGCGCGTGAAGTCGAAGCCAAATTGAGCGATGACCCCGAAGCGCAAAAGTTTGTCGAACGCCTGCGTGAGCTTGCGGCGTTGAGCCGAGTGGCGTTCAACGACACCCTGCACGAGCCGGTGCCCCAACATCTGCGTGACACCATCACGGCGACATTAGCGCAAAACGCCTCTGCCACCGAAGATGCCGCGAAAAGCAACGTGGTCGCCTTTTCACCGCGCCCCCCCGCACATTGGCACAAAGCGCTGCCCCTTGCCGCTGCGTTTGCCGGGCTTTTGTTGGGTCTTGGCGGCGGTTTTCAGTATTCTGAAACCAGCACGCAAAAGGCCATGCAGTTGGCGTCTATGTCGATGATGCAAGATCAGGCAGCCATGGAGACCGCGCTCAACAAAGCCCTTGAGGTCAACCTCAGCGGCAACGAGTTGGCTTGGCAAAATCCCGACAGCAACCGTTCGGCGCGGTTTACCCCGGTGCGCACCTACCAAGACAAATCCGGTAAATACTGCCGCGAATACCGCAAAGATGTGACCACCACCGGCGAGACCGAGACCACCTTTGGACTGGCGTGCCGCACGGATGAGGGCACCTGGAAGACCCGCTATCTGATCTTGGAAGACGGTGCGGGCAAGGCTCTCTAAATCCATCATGAAAAACACCGGAACCCTGTAGGTTCCGGTGTTTTTTGGCAATTCAGGTTGAATTCAGGCTCATCGGCTACAATCGGTCGCACGCATGCTTGAGTGATTTTGATCACCGTTCAACATTGATAAATATGAAAAACTGTATCCCCCATCGAGTAAACAACGCAGGCGAAGTATGCTTCAGGTTAAAAAAATAAAAACAATCTCCCTCAAATTCGGCCTTGTTGCATCCATCGGCATGAGCGCAAGCGCCTGCGTTCCCGGATCGGCTCCGCAATCGAAGTACTTTTCTGCACTGCCCACCACCAACCTCAACTTGCCTGCCGCACCTCTGCCCACTTTGAACCCCGGCGACAAGTACTATTACGCCAACGGTTGGCGCGAACAGGTTGTCAGCACCAACGGCGAAACCGTTGATTTGATCAACAAAAGCAAGCGCAAGGTCGTCAACTTCCGCAACTTCGTTATTCCGGCCCCTTATCTGGAAGGCTCCAAGGCCGAATACTTCAAAGAATCCCGTGTACCTACCAATGCTCTGTGGCCGCTGCAGGTCGGCAATTCAGCAAGTTTTTCAACCGAAGGCCGCTCGGTCAGCAAAACCAACCAACGTGTTAGCAAATATGCACAAAAATGGTCGTGCGCCGTTGAAGGGATCGAGCGCGTACGCGTGCTGGCCGGTGAGTTTGATACCTTCCGTCTCAAATGCGAACGCCGTTCTTCAAAAAATAAGTGGTGGCAGTCCTATACGTGGTATTACGCCCCGCTGATCAACACCTATGTGCTGCGCAAGAGCTTTCACAAAAAAAGGGGCGAAAGTGTCCGCGAACTGACGGCGCTGCGCCCATCGCTGGGCGATGAGCCGAAAAAGGTCCGCATCGGCATCATCCGCACGTGGCAAGATGCGCTTGAAAACGCCAAACGTGGTGAAATCCGCAGCTGGACGGACAAAAAAACCGGGACCTCGACCCAGGTTGAGCCGTTGGCAACCTACCGCGCCAAAAACGGCCTGTTTTGTCGCACCTACAAGCAATACCTGACCCGTCAAAGCAACACGCGCATTTACGCAGGCGTGGCGTGCCGTACCGATAAGCTTAAATGGCGCACCCCGACGCGCGGCTAGCCTCTCCAAGTCTCCAGCACTTAAGAGCCCTGTATCGCGCCTCAAGCAATCTCTAAACGAAGAAAACCGCGCCGTCCCAACGAAGGGATGGCGCGGTTTTCTTAAAGCGCTCTGCCAAAGGGGCCGCAGTTAAATGCAGCCGCCCGAAATCGGGATCAACCTTGGCGCGCTTTGAAACGCGGGTTGCGTTTGTTGATCACGTAGACGCGGCCTTTACGACGCACGACGACGCAGTTCTTGTCGCGGGTCTTCGCGGACTTAAGCGAGTTGCGAACCTTCATGACGTCTATCCTCAAAAAAAACAAGCGGAGCCGACATGGCCCCTGTGGAGGCGGAAAATAAGGTGTGAGCGCCGCCCTGTCAACCGCTTAAATGGGAGGCTTTGGGGATTTTCTCATCCCTTCATACGCGCTCGAAACCCACGCCCCGGCAGCTCAGGAGTTTGCCGCTTGGCTGAGATCGCGCGCCACCGTGCGATCCGGGGGGAAGTGCACGCAAACCACGGTTCCCTTGCCTTTTTCGCTTTCGATTCGCAGTTCCCCACCGTTCAGACGGATCATCCGATCGACCAAGGGCAAACCCAGGCCGGTGCCTTCATAGCGGCGGTTGAGGCCGGAATCTATTTGTTCGAAAGGTTTGAGCGCGCGATCGATTTCCACCTCATTCATGCCGATTCCCGTATCACTGACTTGCAACACGATGCCGCCATCGGGCGCGACAAAGGCGTCCAGATCGACCGTGCCGCCATCGGGGGTGAATTTCACCGCATTGGACAGTAGGTTGAGCAAAATCTGCTTCACACGACGCTTATCAGAGTGCAGCAGCACCATCTGCTCGGATATATTGTTGTGCAGAGTGAGGTGATCGCTATGTACAAAGTGAATGGGCGTCGAGGCCGCCTTAAAAAGGTCGATATCCTCATCGTGTAGCTCGAACTTATCGGCTTCGATACGCGCCATATCCAAGATATCGTTGATCAAATCCAAAAGGTGCTGGGCGCTATCTTGAATATCGCCGACATATTCATTGTATTTGGCGTGACCTAAGGGGCCAAACATTTCACACCGCGCCACTTCGGAAAAGCCGATGATGGCATTCAGTGGGGTGCGCAACTCGTGCGACATATTGGCCATGAATTCGGATTTCACGAGACTGGCCCGTTCAGCCTGGTCCTTGGCATCGATCAAAGTACGCTCCGCCTGCTTGCGCTTGGTGATGTCGCGCACCACGCCGGTGTAGAGGCGCTTGCCGTCGATGGTGACCTCACTGATGGCCAGATCGATGGGAAATTCCGTACCGTCTTGGCGCCGCCCGACAACCTCACGCCCATAACCAATGATCGATGCTTGGCCCGTGGCGGCGTATTTGCTCATATAGCGGTCGTGGTGGTGCGCTTCGTTTGGCGGCATCAGAATATTGAGGCTTTTACCGATAATGTCTTTGGCTTTGTAACCGAATATTTTTTCCGCCGCGGGGTTGAACACCTGAATGATGCCGCGCTCATCGGAGGTCACAATGCCGTCCACCACCGCGTCAAGGATCTGGGCAAGTTGGCTTTCGCTGTGCTGGCGGGCCGTTTCTGCGGCATGTTCTATGGCTTTTTGAGTGCGCACATAGGGGCGTATAACTCCATAAAACAACAAAGGCGAACTGAGCAATGTCAGTAAAATAGCATCGAATAGCGCTTGCTGGCCCGCCCCCATCTCAAAAGGCAACAGCGAGAAGCCCACCATAATCGCGGCCTCGATCACAAAGATCACAAGCCCGATACGCAAAACAAGTGCTATCACCCCCATTTGGTGCCGTCATCCTCTATGAGCTGCCCCCCAGCAGCCGTTTGACGCAAATCAAGTCTTCTTTGAAAGAGTACCCCAAGCCCCTTCATATGATCAATAGAGGTCTGATATCAATGAATTTTTTGAGTTCGTACAATCCATATCGCTTATATACTGTTTATAATCGATACAAAGGGGGGAACAACCGCTTGCACGCAAACAAAAGTGTGACACATTGTTATTTCACTTTTGAAGAATGTGGTATCAAACCTTTTCCCATCACAGAGATGCGGCGGCGCGCGCGGCTTGATCGTAGAGCCCAGACAAGGCGCGCAACCGCCCGCCGGCTTCTTCAATCGCGCTGGATTCGAGGCCTAAGGCGTCGAGCGCTTGCAATAGACACGCCTCGCGCACCTCGGCGTATTTGGCGCAGGCTTGGCTGCCGGACGCGGACGCGGCGAAAAAGCTCTCTTTGCCCCGCCGTGATCGCTCCACCAACCCCAGACGCACCAACTTTTTCAATGCGTAGGTGACGGTATGGGCGTCTTCGATGCCAAGCACGAAGCAAATATCCGCAGCACGTTTGTCGCGGTCGCGATGATTGACCGAATGCAGCACCAAGACGTCCAAGTGGCTCAGTTCCGCCAAGCCCGCCGCCGCCATACAGCGCACGGTCCAGCGTTGAAACGCACCGCTGGCGACGATCAGCCCATATTCAAGTTCACTGAGCCCTTCCGCCCCCGGCTGGGCAAGGTGTGCTGCGGAAACAATGTGTGTGTGAGGGGATTTTCGTTTGCTCATGAGTTTTCTCCAGACCCGCCGCCGCACCCGCCACCGCCGGGCGTTTCGATCACGAACACGTCGCCGGGTTGCAGCTCGACCGCCGCCGTGGGGCCCAAATGTTCGACCCCGCCATCGGCGCGTTCCACGCGGTTCGCCCCCACTTGGCCCGCGCCGCCACCGTTGAGACCAAACGGGGCAATGCGGCGGTGATTGGACAAGATGCCCGCACTCATGGCTTCTAGGAACGTGATGCGCCGCACCACGCCGTCGCCGCCCCGATACGCCCCCGCCCCACCGGAACCTTTGCGAATGGCAAAGCCGTCCACCAGCACGGGGAAGCGCCATTCCAAGACTTCCGGGTCGGTCAGGCGTGAATTGGTCATGTGGGTTTGCACAGCACTTTGACCGTCAAAGCCCGGCCCCGCGCCCGCACCGCCGCAGATGGTTTCGTAATATTGGTGGGTGTCATTGCCGAAAGTGAAATTGTTCATGGTGCCTTGGGACGCCGCCAGCACCCCCAGCGCGCCATACAACGCATCGGTGACGCACTGGCTGGTTTCCACATTGCCCGCCACCACCGCCGCCGGATAGCGTGGATTGAGCATGCACCCCTCAGGCGCGATGATGTCGATGGGTTTCAAGCACCCGGCGTTGAGCGGGATATCATCATCGACCAAGGTGCGGAACACATACAGCACCGCCGCCCGGCACACCGGGAACGGCGCGTTGAAATTGGTCGGTTGCTGATCGGACGTGCCGGTGAAATCGACCACCGCCTTACGCGCGGACTTGTTGATGCGGATTGCCACTTGGATTTGTGCGCCATCGTCCAGCTCGTACGTAAACGCGCCGTCGCTCAGCACGTCCAAGACCCGGCGCACGCTCTCTTCGGCGTTGTCTTGCACGTGGCCCATGTAGGCGCGCACCACGTCCAGACCAAAGTGCCCGACCATGCGTGACAGTTCCGCGATGCCTTTTTCGTTGGCCGCGATCTGCGCACCGAGATCGGAAATATTTTGTTCGATGTTGCGCGCGGGCCACGGGCCGGAGGCCAACAAAGCACGGACCTCATCGTCCAGGAAACGTCCCGCCGTGACGATTTTGACGTTGTCGATGAGCACGCCTTCGTCTTCCACCGTTTTGGAATGCGGCGGCATCGACCCCGGCGTGATGCCGCCAATGTCGGCATGGTGACCGCGTGACGCGACATAAAACAACACCGCGCCGTCTTCGAACACCGGCGTCACCACGGTGACATCGGGCAAGTGCGTGCCGCCGTTGTAGGGCGCGTTGATGGCGAACACGTCACCGGGCTGCATGGTTTCACCTTGGGCATCGATCACGCTTTTGACGCTTTCGCCCATCGAGCCCAAATGCACCGGCATGTGTGGTGCGTTGGCGACCAGATTGCCGTCGCCGTCAAACAGCGCGCAGGAAAAATCCAGGCGCTCTTTGATGTTCACCGAATGCGCGGTGTTGGCCAAGGTCGCGCCCATCTGTTCGGCGATGGACATGAACAGGTTGTTGAAAATCTCCAACATCACCGGGTCGGCGTCGGTGCCGATGCTTTGGCCTTTGGGGCGCGGCACAAATCGCGTCAGCACCAGATTGCCCTGATCGGTAAATGTAGCTTGCCAGCCCGGCTCCACCACCACGGTGGAATTGTCGTCGCGGATGATCGCCGGGCCTTTGAGCACATCGCCTGTGTGCAAAGCGGCCATGTCCCAGACCGGTGCGTCATGGCGCTCACCGCCGGACGTCATGCGCACCGTATCCAGCGGGCGCACCTCACCAACACCGGGTGGGTGAGCATTGTCTTGAACACCATCTTCGTCATCGCGGCCCAGCGCTTCGACCGCGGCGGCTTCGACGATCACATCTTTGCCCGGTTGGATAAAACCGAAGCGACGTTGATGCGCGTCTTCGAACGCACGGATCACCTCGCCCATCGGCGCGAACGGGATTTCCAGCGCCGTGTCGGTGCCCGCGTAACGCAACAACAACCGCTCGCGGACCTCGATCAGATCCTCGGCAATGTCTTGGGCGGACAGCTCGGCGCGCGCTTCGACAGCCAATTCATCCAAGACGACACGGAGCGACGCGAACGTCTCATCGCTCAAAACACATTCCAACGCGCGTTCGCGCATCGCGGTGAAGTCCGCCAGCCCCATGCCGTATGCCGACAAGATGCCCGCGTAAGGGTGCAAAAACACCGTCTCCATCCCCAAGGCGTCGGCCACTAGGCACGCATGCTGTCCGCCCGCGCCGCCAAAGCAATTGAGCGCGTAGGCGGTGATGTCGTAGCCGCGCTCCACCGATATTTTCTTGATCGCGTTGGCCATGTTTTCCACCGCGATGTTCAAGAACCCTTCGGCGACGTGCCCAGAGCTCATGGACTCACCTGTGGCGCGCTCAATCTCGACCGCCAAGGTCTCGAACGCGCTCCGCACCGCATCCGCGTCCAGCGGTTGGTCGGCGTTGGGGCCAAACACGTGCGGAAAATGGGCGGGCTGAATTTTGCCCAACATGACGTTGCAGTCGGTCACCGCCAACGGCCCGCCGCGCCGATAACACGCCGGACCGGGGTTGGCCCCGGCGCTGTCGGGACCGACACGAAAGCGCGCGCCGTCAAAATGCAAAATCGAACCGCCGCCCGCCGCCACGGTGTGAATATGCATCATCGGCGCGCGCAACCGCACGCCCGCGACGTGAGTTTCAAACACCCGTTCGAACTCACCGTCATAATGACTGACATCGGTGGAGGTGCCGCCCATGTCGAAACCGATCACCTGATCAAAACCCGCCAAACCCGCCGTACGCGCCATGCCGACCACCCCGCCCGCAGGACCGGACAAAATGCTGTCCTTGCCCTGGAACAAGCGCGCGTCGGTCAAACCGCCGTTTGATTGCATGAACATCAAACGGGTGTCGGCAACCTGAGCGCTGACCTGATCGACATAGCGGCGCAAAATCGGCGACAGGTATGCATCCACCACCGTGGTGTCGCCGCGCGACACCAGCTTCATCAGTGGACTGGTTTCATGGCTGGTGGAAATTTGCGTGAAACCGGTGTCTTTGGCGATTTCAGCCGCGCGCCGTTCGTGATCGGGGTAACGGTAACCGTGCATCAACACGATCGCGAGCGAGCGAACGCCTGTGTCGTAGACCTCTTGCAGCTGTCGACGCAACGCCTGTTCATCAAGTTCGGCAAGCACCGCGCCATGGGCGTCGATGCGTTCATCCGCTTCGATCACGCACTCGTGCAACAAGTCGGGCAATTGGATGTTGCGCTCAAACAGTCGCGGGCGGTTTTGATAACCGATGCGCAATGCGTCACCAAAGCCCCGGGTGATCACCAACGCGGTGCGTTCGCCTTTGCGTTCCAACAGCGCATTGGTAGCAACCGTGGTGCCCATCTTGATGTGGCGCACTGCGTGGCCGGGGATGGTTTCACCCGCAGCCAACCCCAGCAAGCGGCGAATGCCTTCGACCGCCGCATCGGGGTATTGTTCGGGGTTTTCGCTGAGCAGCTTTAAGGTCGCGATGCCCCCATCGGGACGGCGCGCCGCCACATCGGTGAAGGTGCCGCCGCGATCGATCCAAAATTTCCACGCTGTCGCATTTTCCATACGGGCAATTTACAGATAAATCGCCCACATGAGAAGAGCCCCCACAGAAAAACCCGCCAACATCAATCGGCGGTTTTTTCTGTTGCTGAATTATGCGTCAACGAATGGGCGGCGCATAGAGCAAGCCGCCATCGCGCCACAAGTTGTTGAGGCCGCGTGCCATCTTGAAGCGTGTGTTGGGGCCGAGGTTGCGTTCGAACACCTCACCGTAGTTGCCGACCTGTTTGATGACCCTATAAGCCCATTCGTCATCAAGGCCGAAGCCCTGGCCGAGCCCCGGCTCGACGCCCAGCAAACGGCGCACCTCGGGCGAGGTCGAGTTCGCTTTCATCTCATCGACGTTGGTGCTGCTCACGCCGAAGTCTTCCGCCGCGATCATCACCAAAGTGGTCCAGCCTACAAGGTCGCGCCATTGCACATCGTCGGCGCGCACGGCGGGGGCCAAGGGCTCTCTGCTGATCACTTCACCAAGAACGATGAAATCATCGCTGTCTTCCAGACGCCCCGCATGCACGGCAGCCAGTGCGGAGCGGTCGTGAATCGCCATATCGCAACGATTGCCGAAAAAGGCCCGCCACATGCCGTCCATGGTTTTGATCGGAACCAACGTCCACTTCAATTGATTTTTTAAGATGAAATCGGACAGATTGGTGCGTGCGGTCGACGTCGGTCCGATGGCGCAAACTTTGACATTTGTCATCGCCATGGCTTCTGTGAGGGACTTCACCCCCAGTTTCGCATGGGCGATGAAACCTTGGCCGTCATAAAAATAAATGCCCGGAAATTCGATGTCGAGGGTGGTGTCGCGCACGAACGTCCACGTCGAACCGGCGTGCAACACATCGATCTCACGCCCTTCCAAGGCGTCCAGCCAATAGCTGTCGAACCGCGTGGCCTGAGCGTCGCCAATCACCGCAGCACCTAAGGAGCGGCATACATCCACAAAAAAACCAGACCATTCACCGTCGGCCTTGTGCATGGAAAAGCCCGGCACCCGGTCCGTCACGCCACATTCGACATAACCGCGATTTTTGACCGCTTCAATCGTCGATGCTGCGCTTGCGTCTTCGGCCTTCATGCCCACCAGCGCGAACGCCGCCACGATCAACAATAATGTCTGTTTCACTAATCCACTCCGCTTACCCAATGACCACCATGCTCATGTATACTCCCGATTGATGAGAGTTTCCTATAAAGTCATGCACTATTGAGTGATACTCTCCAAATGCTATGGGCTTCAAGGATCAATGAGTATGGACGCCATGGGCGCGCCGAACGCACCCCCCCCTGAACAGAACGGCCTTTTCGTCGCAAAAGCCCAGTCTGCGATCTCAACCAAGCTGTTTTTGGCGCTTGGCTTCATCACCATCACGGCGATTGTCGCGGGCGTGGCCTCGATCGTGGCGCTGAACCGTTTTCAGGACAATTACGACACGCTGATCAATGCGGAACTGCCGACCCTGGAAGACACCGCCCACATCAGCCAGCTGTCCATCAGTGTCGCCGGACGCGGCGCCAGTCTGATCATTTCCCCGACCACATGGACCCGCGTCAATTTGATCGCCCAAGTCGAAGACGATGCCGCGTGGCTAGAAGAAATCGTCAACCGCATTTCCAAAGAGGCCCTGTCTGGCAACCGCAAGCAAGAGCTTCTGGACCTTAAGGAACAACTGTTCAGCACTTACAACACGCTCAACACCTTGACGGAAAACCGCATCATCTACGCTGAACGGCTGGCGGAAATCGATCTGGAAATGGTGCAGTTGCAAGAAGACATGGTGTCGGTGCAATTCGGCACCAACCTGCCCGACGGCACCATCGCGCCATCGGGACCACTGCATCAATGGAACGAGTCCATTCATTCGGTGCTGTTCATGTTGATGACCGCGACGCGTCTGGAACACACCGCGCCGCTGATCGATTTCGAAAAACGTGCGACCCGCAAATTCAATGACGTGCACGGACAATACGCTTATCTGCCCAACGAACTGAAAATCGACGCGCAAGATACCCTGGACCGCTTGGAAGCCATCATGTTTGGGCGCACGGGTTTGTTTCACGTCAAAAGCCTCGACCTCGACACGCTCAATCAAATTCAAGCCTCGTTACGATCCGCGCGCACCATCGCGGAACAGTTTATTTCCGCATCCAACCTCGCCACCCAAGACATCCGCAGTGCGATCACCAAAACCAACCAAGACACCAGTCGGTCGATGGACATCACACTGCAAGCCATGATCGGGTTCATTTTGGTTTCCGCCTTGGTGGCGATCGCGACGTTCCTCTACGTCAGCCGCACGGTGTTGCGCCGACTGGTACAACTGCGCGTTTCCATGCTGGCCCATGCGGAAGGCGAGTACGTTAAAATCAACACCTCGGGCGATGACGAAATCACCGACATGGCGCAATCGCTGCAATATCTTGTCGATACCTTGCATTCGCGCGAAGCCGGTCTGATGGATGCGCGCGATGAGGCCGAAAAGGCATCCGTCGCCAAGACCCGCTTTTTGGCGGCTGCCAGCCACGATTTGCGTCAGCCCCTGCAAGCCTTGAATTTGTTTGTTTATGCCCTGGAAAGTAAAGAAGTCGATGCGGAAAAGCGTGATATCATCAAGCTGATCCGAAACTCGCTCGACTCTTTGAAAGAACTGCTCAACACCCTTTTGGACATCTCCAAACTGGAAGCCGGCGTGGTGCAACCGGCGTTCAAGGATTTTGCCGTCGGCTCGATGATTGCCCGCATCAAAAGCGAGCTGACCGCCGTGGCGTGGGCCAACGACCTGGAACTGCGCAGCGTGGACAGTTCGACGCACATCTATTCCGATCCTTCATTGCTGGAAACCATTGTCCGCAATCTGGTCGACAACGCCATCAAGTACACCGACCAAGGACGGGTTCTGGTCGGCTGTCGGCGGCGCGATGGTTATCTGCGCATCGAAGTGCACGACACCGGTCCGGGCATCGCCAAAGACAAGCAGGACCTGATTTTCCAAGACTTCTACCAAATCGACAATGAAGCGCGTCAACGCACCCAAGGCTTGGGATTGGGGCTATCCATCGTGCGCCGTATGTCGAGCTTGCTGGGCTGTCAGATGGGGTGCTCATCGACACCGAACAAAGGCTCGTTATTTTGGATCGAAGTGCCACTGTCGGGCGGACAAGCCGTTGAGGAGGAAGAACCCTTCATCGCGTCCATGCCCCACGGCGATGAGCATATCGTCATCATTGAAGACGATGAACAGGTCCTGATGGGGCTTAAATCTTTGTTGGAAAGTGCAGGTTACACCACGCAGACGTTCCACACCGCACACACCAACACCATTCGCGGCGCGTTCATCGGCACCAGCCGCATTCCCGACTTGATCATCGCCGATTATCGTTTGGACGCTGAAATGACCGGACGCGATGCGATCGACATGATCCGTAAAACCTTGGCCACAGACATCCCGGCCATCATCGTCACCGGCGACACCGCGCCGGAACGTTTGCGCGAAGCCAAAAAGAGCGGCTTCCCGATCCTCCACAAGCCTGTCCAACCCGAAGAGTTGATGGCCAAAGTGCACGAGATACTCTCACACAAGAGCAATCCGGAACCGCCACCGCCGCCACACTAACTTATGGCGATCACGCCATGCTGAGCGCAGCGCGTGGGATCAGGCCCAAACGCATCGCCGAATAGGCCGCCTCGGTCCGGTTGGTGGCGTCCAGCGCGCTGATGATGGCTGAGATATGAACCCGCACGGTGTTTTCGGAAATTCCCAATTCCCGCGCGATTTCCTTGTTTGAGTTACCCTGCGCCATGAAACGCAACACTTCCAACTGACGCTGGGTCAAATTGGGCAGTTCGGGATTATCATTACGCGCCGCATCGCCGTAGCCCGGGGGCAAGCAAATCCCGCCCGACAGCACCAGACGCAACGAATTGAGCATCACATCGCCGCTTGCCGATTTTGGGATGAAGCCGCGTGCGCCCAATTCCATCGCCCGCGACACCATGGCCTGATCTTCCATCGCGGATAAGATCACAACCGGCATCGTTGGGTTTTTGGCATTGATGGCGGTGAGCGCTTCCAGGCCGCTGCCTTCGGGCAAATCCAGGTCCATCAAAATCAAGTCGATGTCCGGTGCGCCGCTGGCCACTTCAATGGCTTCGCGACCGGTGCCAGCTTCAAGCAGCTCAACGCCGTCTTGCATTTGCTTCAGCACCAACACAAGGCCTGCGCGAACAAGCTTGTGATCGTCAACCAACAAGATTTTCATTTTTTTCCCTTCGAACGAGCGCATCGCCATGGTCATCCTGACCTGCGCACCCCCACCCCATAAACCGCTATCGTCTTGCACCATAACGAATTCATCTTGAAACACAAAATGAACTCTCATTTAAATAATACAATTAGATTATTCGCGTCGTCTATCCGTGGAATGTACCACACTTCCCCAATGAGTAGAATAATAAGCGTGTGTGTTCATTGGTATGCGTCCCCATTCGCGTGCCAGTGACATCTCCATTTTGGAGAGCAAGGGGTTAAAATCTTGCGCCGGTGAGAGTTCTCTCTCACCGGCGTCTTTTTTTGGAGAGCGAACCGAGCCTTTCACTCAGACTCAGTTGATCAATCTCTCGATATGCATGGTCCTGCCATGGTGGCGGTCGACCAGTGCTTGGCTCAACAATTGGGCGTTATCCGTAATGCGCGCAGGCGGTGCGATGCGCAGCATGCGCCGCAGCGCGCGATGATCGATGTCGCGCATCACTTGGCCTTGCGCCTCGGCGGTGGCGTGGATCGTTTCCGCACTGATCTCGATACGCTCATGACGCAAAGCACGCACCGCTTCGAACCACACCCGATACGCGGGGTGGGTAAAGTACGTGGCACGCAAATCGGTAGGCGCAAGATCGTGCAGAACCGACCAAATCACGGCCTTTTCGGGGCTTAACGCATTACACATGGCTGATTACATGGCCTGAACGTTTAAAAAATTCAAGGCCCGTAAAACGAAAGCCGCAAGGATTTCGCCGAACGGGCCTTGAGCCTGACCTTAACGAGTGGGGTCGTTTGGCATCAGGAACCTAAATGCACTCATGATAAAGAGCCTTGGCCGCATCAAGCGTCAGCTCAACCGGGTTGCCGCCTGCGCTGGGGTCTTCAACCGCCATCGCCGCCAGCTTATCAATGCTATCCGCATCGACACCCAAGCTGCTGAGCTTATCGGGCACGCCCAGGTCGCTGCGCGTTTGCATCACGTAGTCATAAAAACCATCGAACCCGCCATCTATACCTAAGTACGCGGCGGCGGCGGCGATGCGCTCTTCGATGGCTGGGCGGTTGAATTTCAACACCGCCGGCATGACAACTGCATTGGTCATACCGTGGTGGGTGTTGAACACCGCGCCGACCGGGTGCGCCATCGCATGCATCGCGCCGAGGCCTTTTTGAAACGCCGTGGCGCCCATCGCCGCCGCGCTCATCATATGACCGCGAGCATCGATGTCGTTCGGATCAGTGTAGACCTTGGGCAGGTTTTCTTTGGCCAAGCGCATGCCTTCCAGCGCGATGCCTTGGCTCATGGGATGGTAAAATGGCGAGCTGTAGGCTTCCAAGCAGTGAATGAACGCGTCCAACCCGGTGCCTACGGTGATCATTTGCGGCATGCCGACGGTCAGTTCGGGGTCGCAAATCACCACCGACGGCATGATTTTGGGATGGAAGATGATCTTTTTGACGTGGGATTGTGAATTGGTCAAAACCCCTGCGCGGCCCACTTCTGACCCGGTGCCCGCCGTGGTCGGAACGGCGATGATCGGCGCGATGGCGTCCGCGTCGGCGCGGGTCCACCAATCGCCGATGTCTTCGAAATCCCACACCGGACGGGTTTGCTTGGCTTGAAAAGCGATGACCTTGCCCAAGTCCAAGCCCGAACCGCCACCGAACGCGATCACGCCATCATGATCGCCCGCGTTGTAGGCTTTCACCCCTGCGGCCAAGTTGATGTCGTTGGGGTTGGGGTCGACCTCGGCAAAAATAGCGCGGCCAAGCCCGGCGGCTTCCAACAGATCGAGCGTGCTTTGCGTGATCGCCATATTGGCCAAGCCCCGATCCGTAACCAACAACGGGCGTTCAATGCCGACCGCCGCGCAGGCCTCAGCGATTTCTTGTATGCGTCCTGCCCCGAAACGGATCGGGGTCGGGTAGTTCCAATTTGCAGTGGTGCTCATCGCGCTTAGGCTTTCTTCAGGTGATACGATTTCGGACGGGTGAGGTTGTGATAGCCGATGACGGACAGCGCGCCGCCACGCCCGGTGCCTTTGCAGCCGGTCCAGCACAACCCCGGATCGACATAGTCGGCGCGGTTCATGAACACCGTGCCGGTTTGCAAGCGCGCGCCGATGGCGGCGGCGCGATCGACATCCTGGGTCCACAGCGATGCGGTCAGGCCGAAGTCGCTGTCGTTCATCAGCTTAATGGCTTCCTCGTCGTCTTTGACCTTCATGATGCCGACCACCGGGCCGAAGGTTTCGTCACCCATCACGCGCATGTCTTGGGTGACATCGACAAGGATTTGCGGCGCCATATACGCGCCGCCGTCGTCTTCGGGGAACAACGCCGGATCGATCAGCGCGGTGGCGCCGTCGGCGATGGCCTCAGATACTTGAGCGCGGGCCTCATCGGCGAAACGCTTGTGCGCCATCGGACCGATGGTGGTGGTTTCATCCAACGGATTGCCAAGCTTGTAGCCCGATACGATCGCCACGGCCTTTTCGACGAAAGCGTCGTAAAGGGATTCCACCACATAGATGCGTTCGATCCCGCAACAGCACTGACCGGAATTGAACATCGCACCGTCGACCAAAGTATCGACCGCCGCATCCAAATCGGCGTCTTCCATCACATAACCGGGGTCTTTTCCGCCAAGCTCAAGACCGACGCCGGTGAAGGTCCCCGCCGCTGCCCGCTCGATGGATTGGCCGCCACCGACCGATCCGGTAAAGTTGACGAAATCAAAGCAGTTCGCCGCGATCAGCGCCGAGGTGGTGTCGTGATCCAAAAATACGTTAGAGAACACGTCATCAGGTATGCCCGCTTCATAAAAAGCACGCACCATGCGCTCACCAACCAACACGGTTTGGCTGGCGTGCTTGATGATCACGGTGTTGCCCGCGATCAGCGCCGGGGCAACGGTGTTGATCGCCGTCATGTACGGATAGTTCCACGGTGCGATGACCATCACCACGCCGAGCGCTTCACGTTCGATGCGGCGCTCAAAATCGGCACTGTCTTCGACGATGATCGGGGCCAACGCTTCTTCGGCGATGTCGGCCATGTAAGACGCACGATCGTTGACGCCGCCGAACTCGCCGCCATAGCGGGTCGGACGGCCCATCATCCAGGCCAGTTCGGTGACCACGTCATCGTTCATTTCGCCAAGGCGTTCAAGCCCGGCACGCACCAAAGCGATGCGCTCCGACATAGGACGTGCGGCCCATGCAGGTTGCGCGGCGCGAGATTTCGCGACAATGGAGGTGGCTTCAGCTTGGCTGGCGCATGGACGTTCGGCATAAACCGACCCGTCCACAGGGGAGGTACACTGGATCATTTTTGTCATGGTTTTTTCTCTGTAAAGCTTAAGCTCGCTCGAAGCCGCGTCGGACTTCCCAGTCGGTGACGCGGCGGTCTTGTTCAAATTGTTCCCACTTACCGGCATGGACGTAGTGGTCGATCACATCGTCGCCCATGGCGGCACGCAGCATTTTGGAATTGTCCAATGCGGTGATGGCGTCGCGCAGTGTGGTGGGAATTTCCCGCGCCCCTTCACCGCTATAGGCGTCGCCCTTAAACTCGGCTTCCAATTCGCGCTTATTTTCCAACCCATCGATGCCCGCCGCCAACAGCGCCGCCATCGCCAGATAGGGGTTCAAGTCGGCACCGCCGACGCGGCATTCAACGCGAACGGCTTTGGAATGCGCACCGCAAATGCGATAGCCCGCGGTGCGGTTGTCTTTGGACCAAATCGCCTTGGTCGGCGCGAAGGTACCTTCCATGAAGCGCTTGTACGAATTGATGTAAGGGGCCAGGAAATACGTAATTTCGCTGGCGTGCAACAACAGCCCGGCAAGATAATGACGCATCACATCCGACATCCCGTGCTCGGCATCGGGATCGAAAAACAGCGGCTCGCCGTCCAAACTCCACAGCGATTGGTGGACGTGCGATGAGTTGCCGGCATGCTCATAGCTCCACTTGGCCATGAAGCTGATGGACCGACCCTTGGCCCAAGCGATTTCCTTGCAGCCGTTTTTCATGATCGCGTGGCGGTCGCCCATGGTCAGGGCGTCGGCGTAACGCACGTTGATTTCTTCTTGGCCCGCGCAGGCTTCGCCTTTGGAATTTTCCACCGGAATGTCGGCGCCGTTCAATCCGTTGCGGATCGCGCGCATGACGTCTTCTTCCTTGGTGGTTTGAAAGATGTGGTAGTCCTCGTTATAGCCACTGATCGGGGTCAATCCCAAATGGCCCTTGGCTTCGGCTTCTTCGTAACTTTCCTTGAACAAAAAGAACTCCAGCTCGGTCGCCATGAAGGCTTTCATGCCCAGCGCTTCAAGACGCGCGATTTGTTTTTTCAAAATCATGCGCGGCGCATGGGCGATGGGTTCGTGAGTGTGATGATCGATCACATCGCACATCACCAGCGCGGTGCCTTCCAACCACGGAATGCGGCGAATGGTGTCCAGATCGGGCTTCATCGTGTAATCGCCGTAGCCTGATTCCCAGCTGGTGGATTTGTACCCTTCGACGGTTTCCATCTCCATATCGGTGGCGAGCAGATAGTTGCAGCTGTGGGTTTCCTCCCACGCGCTGTCGATAAAAAAGTCCGTATGCATGCGCTTGCCCATTAAGCGACCCTGCATATCGACCAACACGGTCAGCACCGTATCGATCTCGCCATCTTGAGCGGCCTGTTTCAGCTCATCAAAAGTCAACTTGCCTGCCATCGTGTTCACCTAGCTGGTTCAAAACTCAAAAACAAATATGCGTTGAGTATTGTGAAAGTATCAAATCAATTTGGGTAGGATTTTCGTGAACCGAACTCCCCCCGGGACTGGGTCCCAGGGGGTATCCGGACGGCAAGGCCCAGAGGGTAGAACGAACCTTGCCGTACAGCTTGTAGCCTCAGCCGAGCTTAACCGTAACGGTACGGGCGACCGGCTTTGGTCATGTCTGCGTTGTACTGCTTAAAGATATCCACGACCTTCTTCTTGGTCGGAGATTCCGCTGCGATTTCATCCCAGAATTTCACGGCGGCATTTTCGACCTGCGCCCATTCTTCATCGGGGATGGTGGTCAGCTTCATGTCCGGGCCGTTGACACGCAAGGACGCTTCGCCGCCCCAGTACCACCACTGGCGATAGTAGTGCGAGCTGTCCATGGTCAGCTTCAACAATTCCTGCAAGTGCGCAGGCAGTTCGTTGTAGCGATCCATGTTGGCGAAGAACGATCCCGCCCATGCGCCGGAGATGTTGTTGGTCAGGAAGTAATCGGTCACTTTCGACCAACCCACCGTGTAATCTTCGGTGATGCCGGACCATGCGATGCCATCCAATTCGCCGGTTTGCACCGCGACTTCGATGTCTTCCCACGGCAACGTCACCGGCACGACGCCGAATTGGCTCAAGAAGCGGCCAGCGGTCGGGAAGGTGAAGACCCGCTTGCCCTTTAGGTCGGCCAAGCTATGGATCGGATCTTTGGTAGCGAAGTGACACGGGTCCCAAGCACCGGCGGACAGATGCTTGACGCCGACTTTAGAATATTCCGCGTCCCAGATTTCGTTCAGGCCGTATTGGTTGAACAGCACCGGTACGTCCAGCGAATAACGGCTGGCGAACGGGAAGTAGCCGCCGAACACGGTGACTTCGGTCGGCGACGCCATGGAATCGTCATCGGACTGCACAGCATCGATGGTGCCTTTTTGCATGGCGCGGAACAGCTCGCCCGTCGGCACCAGCTGATCGGCGAAATACAGTTCGATTTGCATTTCATCGCCAGCGACCTTGTTGAAGCTGTCGATGGCCGGCTTGACGACATGTTCCGCCAACGCCGCGCCCGCATAGGTCTGCATGCGCCATTTGATGGTCGATTTCGCGTGAACCGCCGGGGCCGCCAATGATGCCGCACCCGCGACACCAGCAGCGCCTGCGCCTGTCAGTAACTTACGCCTTGTAATCATAGTCCTCTCCTTAACCTCCAAGATGTTTGCTCAGTACTCAACGTCGAAAACAGATTCCCCAAACCTTTATTTCGCGTAGACATATTCCGGCAGCCACAATGCGATGTCTGGGAAGGCCATGATCAAGGCCAACGCAAGCAGCATCACCAAAACAAACGGTAAAATTGATCCATAGATATCGCGCAGACTGATTTCCGGCGGGGCCATCGCGCGCATCAAAAATAAGTTGTAGCCAAACGGCGGCGTCATGTAGGCGATCTGCGTGGTGATGGTGTACAGCACCCCGTACCAGATCAAATCGAAACCCAACAGCGCCACCAACGGCACATACAGCGGGGCGACGATCACCAACATGGCGGTGTCGTCCAAGAACGTACCCATCACCAAAAACGACAACTGCATCAAGATCAAAATGACCCACGGGTTGAGGTGCAGTTGATCGGTGAACAGGTGCTCGATCGCTTTCACCGCACCCAGCCCATCGAACACCGCGCCGAACGCCATCGCCGCCAAGATGATCCACATGAACATGCACGACACCGCCAAGGTCTGGCGCAGCGATGTTTCCATCACGGCTTTTGTCATGCGTCGCTTGAGTACGGCGGCAAGCGTCGCCGCCAGTGCGCCGATGGCGGAACTTTCCACCAACGACGTCCAGCCATTGACGAACGGCACCATCATTGCTGCAAAAATCGCAATCGGTAAAATGCCCGCACGTAACAGCCGCAGCTTTTCCGCCATCGGCACATTGCGTTCGTCTTTGGAAAGCGCCGGACCAAGCTCGGGCTGCAAACGACAGCGGATGGCGATGTACAAAATGAACATTGCCGCCATCATCAAACCGGGCAGAACCCCGGCTAGCCACAGCTGCCCAACCGGTTGGCGGGCGATCATCGCGTACAGCACCAACACCACCGACGGCGGCACCAAGATGCCCAAAGACGAACCCGCCTGCACCACCCCGGTGACCATCTTTTTGTCATACCCCCGGCGCAACAGTTCCGGCAGTGCGATGGTCGCGCCGATCGCCATGCCCGCGACGGACAAGCCGTTCATCGCCGAAATCAGCACCATCAAAGCAATCGTGCCGATGGCCAAGCCGCCGTTGAGCGGCCCCATCCAGACGTGAAACATTTTGTACAGATCGTCGGCGATTTTGGATTCGGACAGCACATAGCCCATGAAAATGAACATCGGCAAGGTCAGCAGCGGGTACCACTTCATCAACTTCATCGCCGCTGAAAACGGCAGATCGGATCCGCCCACGCCCCACAGCGCCAACGCCGCCAACGCCGCCACACCGCCGATGGCGGCGAACACCCGCTGGCCGGTCATCATCATCATCATCATCGATGAAAACATCAAAAGGGCGATCATCTCGTGAGACATCAGAGCTGCTCCCCCTTGATCCGGAAGATGTCTTTCAACAGTTCCGAAACCGCTTGCAGCAGCATCAAGAAGATACCCGCACACATTACGACCTTGATCGGCCACAGCTGTGGCCGCCACGCGGTCGGGCTGCGTTCGTTGTATTTAAAAGCATAGGTCGTGCTGTCGATGGCGCCGTACAGCAACACGCCGAGATAAAAAATCAGCACGAACACGGTGAACACATCGACCCAAGCCTTGGTCTTCAAAGACCAATTGCCATAAAACAAATCCATGCGCACGTTCGCACCCAGTTGCAACGAATACGGCCCGCCCATGATGTAGTACGCGACCATCAAGAACTGGGCGATTTCCAAGGTCCACAAGGACGGCATGAAAAACGTCTTGGAAATTGACGACCACAGCAACACACCGAACATCACGAACAGGCTGTACATCATCACCCGACCGATGCGGTAATTCACCGCATCGACGATGCGCACGTATGTTTTGGCGAAGCCCATCACGATGCCTCACCACGCTCAAAGTCGGCATTGAGGTTCGCCAAAGAGGTCTTGATGTAGCCCGCCAAACGCGCAGCCATCGCATGCTGGGCTTCTTCATCGCTGAGCAAATCGTTTCGAATTTCGATCATCACGTTGAGCAAGCCACGCGGGATCGCGTGCTCCGCCAAAGTATAGGTCACGCCGTCTTTGGGGCCGTAGGGTTCGTTGCTGCGCGCAATCAATTCGCCCTCAGTTTCGGTGAGGCTCAAAATCTCACCGGCCAGGCGCGCATCGCTGTCGTGCAAAATGCCGAGATCGAGCGTGCGCCGCGCACCGTGATACACCGGGGTGAAGGAATGAACCGTGATGAACGCCGGATGCCGCCCGGCACGCGCGGCGTCTTCAAGCACCGTGGTCAAGGCGTTGCGATAAGGTAAGTAGTAACCCTCTGCCCGGGCAAGACGGTCGGCATCGTTCAAACCGATGTTGCCCGGAATGTCATAGATTTCGCTTTTTTGCGGGACCGCGCTTTGTGCCTGAGCGGGACGATTGCAGTCATAGACCAAGCGTGAAACACCCGGTGCGATCAATGGGGCATCAAAAATGGCGGACAGCTCTTGCGCCACCGCCCATGCGCCCGGGTCCCAGGCAACATGGCTTTTCAAGGCACCGGCATCCAGGCCAAGCCCGGCAAATTCGTCCGGCACGAAGCAAGACGCATGCTCACAGACGAAAACAACATCGCCTTTGCCTTTTGCATTGATCAGTTGAACGCCACCCTGGGTGTTCATAGAGGCATCGTTGCTGATGTGAGCACTCTCACGCATCTTTATAGGCTTCTCCGGTTCACCGTCCCCACATTTCTGAAGCTATCTTTTCAGAAATGTCGACACTGTCAAGTTAATTACTGAAACGATTGCTTCTAAAAAAACTTTTATGGTGAAGATTCTTCATTCATGCTTAGTATGACGAACACGCATTCAAGTCGGGGAGAGATACGCAGACATGGGGACAGCCCAAGACCTTACGGTTGCAGAGCGCATTCGCAGCCAATTTGACGACCTCACCCGCGCGGAACGCCAGCTTGCCAACGCGTTGTTGGAAAACTATCCGGTATCGGGTTTGGGCAGCATCACCACCATTGCCGAAGCTTCCGACGTGTCCACCCCGACCGTTGTGCGCATGGCCAAAAAGCTTGGCTTCAGCGGCTTTCCTGAATTGCAGGCCGCGCTGCGTTCAGAGGTCGAAGCGACCATTTCCAACCCCATCACCAAGCACAACCGCTGGAGCGAAAACGCGCCGGACACCCACATCCTCAACCGGTTCGCCGATGCGGTGATGGAAAACATGGGCCAGACCCTGCGCCAGTTGGACCCCAGTGAATTCGATGCGGTGGCGAAGCTGTTGGCTGACAAAGACCGCGCCGTGCATGTGGTCGGCGGGCGATTGACGCGCTCATTGGCGGATTATTTCTTCACCCATATGCAAGTGATTCGCGACCGCTTGACCTTGGTGGCGTCCAATTCAAACACCTGGCCGCATTACGTTTTGAACATGCAGCCGGGCGACGTTTTAGTGGCGTTCGACATTCGTCGCTATGAACGCGACATTTTACGCTTGGCGGAAATGGCGACGGAGCGCGGCGTGACGTTGGTGCTGTTCACCGATCAATGGGGTTCGCCTGCGTCCAAGCTGGCGACGCACAGCTTCAACTCCCGCATTGAAGCACCGTCGGCATGGGATTCGTCGGTTGTGACCATGTTTATTCTCGAAGCCGTGATCGCCGCCGTGCAGACCGAAACGTGGGATGAAACCGAAGACCGCATGAAAACGCTGGAAGAGCTATTTGACAGCACCAAGCTGTTTCGCAAATTCATCTAGGTTCTCAAGCAAGCCTTCGACCTGTTTGGAATGCACCACCCGACCGCTGTTGACGTAGGCTTCGTGATTGCTTTCGATCTTGGCGAGGTCGTACTTGTAATTGACCAATAGGGTCGCGGATTCTTCAATCCCCTTAGGCGAAACATCGCCCAGCCAGTTGATCCGTTCCAACCGCGCGCCATTGCCCAGATGGAACCGCGCCACGCTGTCGAGCGGACGGTCGCGCTTTTTTTCTTGGACCAGATACGCGGCGCACAAGCTCATCAGCGGTGCACGCAAAGCTTCAACCTTATCGGCATCATCAGCCCAACCGGATTGTTCAAGAGGCTTAAGGGCCACGACGTCGGCATGATGTTGATCCAACCACGCCTTGAAGCCCGGCACCGGCGACAAGGTCGAAAAGGTGCTCAAATTGGGCAATTCCCCACGCAGTTCCGCCACCACCTGTTTGATCAGGAAGTTGCCGAACGACACCCCACGCAAACCTTTTTGGCAATTGCTGATGGAATAGAAAATCGCCGTGTCGGCTTTTTCAGGTGCGATGCGTTCCACCGTGTCGTCCAACAACACCTGCACCGAACCGGCCAAGCCTTGAACCAGGGCAACCTCAACAAAGATCAGCGGCTCATCAGGTAAAGCGGGGTGGAAAAATGCATAACAGCGCCGGTCGCTGTCCAACCGACGGCGCAGATCATCCCAGTCGCGGATTTCATGCACGGCTTCGTACTGGATCAACTTTTCCAGCACGTTGGCCGGGGTGCTCCAATCGATGCGGCGCAGTTCCAAAAAACCGCGATTGAACCAGCTCGCCAACAAATGCGCAAAGTCGGCATCGACCGGCTTGAGGTGAGGATGCTGTTTAAGCAACTTCAACAGGTCTTCGCGGATGTTGATTACCGTGCGGGTGCCGTCGGGCACCATGTTCATGGCGCGCACCACCCGTTGGCGGCGCGATTCCGCCGCTTGGCCCACCGCCTGGGCTGAGGCCGGGTCGGGGGATGTCTGATACGCTGCGATCGCCGTACCCAACACGTTTGGATCGACGTCAAAATCGCTCAGCAACATGTCGAAAAACGCCAGCTTGGCATCGTCGTCGTAACCGCGATAGACATCGACCACCGCGCACGCCAACGCGGTGCCCAAGGCCTCACCCTTTTGCGTGATCAGGTCCGCGCACAAGGTACGCATGTCGGCGGACTTGGCGTCGCGCGCCAGCAACTCTCGCCCCGCATCGGCGATGGAACTGAGAAAAGTGCGAAAAAACGTCACGGTACTGTCGTCCCCTAGCCTACGGCTGGACCCATCAACGTGTTGGGCAACCATGTCGCGATCTCAGGGAACACGCACAAAATCAAAATGCCCACCACCATGCACAGCATGAACGGAAATGCGCCTTTCAAAATGGTCGGCAACCCGACACTGGGTACGATCCCGTTGATCACATATAGATTTAGCCCAACCGGCGGCGTGATCAAGCCAATCTCCATATTGATGGTGAAGATCACCGCGAACCAATACGGATCAAACCCCGCCAGGGTGATGATCGGCAGCAAGATCGGCGCGGTCATCAAAATCACCGCCACCGGCGGCAAGAAGAACCCAGCCACCAACAAGAACATGTTGATGCTGCCCAGCAGCACCCATTTGTTGACCGACATCTCGGCGATGGTTTGCGCCACCGACTGGGTGACGAACAGCGATGACAGGGTAAAGCTGAACAACGCCGACGCGCCGATGATCATCAAAATCATCACGCTTTCACGCATGGAATCGGACAAGATCGCCCAAATCTTCGATGGCTGCCAAACCTTGTAGATCACCGCGACCAGCAACAAGCAAAACGCCGCGCCGACGCCTGCGGCTTCCGACGGCGTCGCGACGCCGCCGTACAGCACATACAAAACACCCGCGATGATCAGCAAAAACGGCAACACCCGGGGCAGAACTTCGAACTTGGCTTTCCACCCGGCGACATGGTTTTGCTCACCAAAGCGATAACCGGACTTCCACGCGGTGTACAACGACCACGCCATGAACAAGCCGGTCAGCAACAAGCCCGGCAACAGACCTGCAAGGAACAACCGCCCGATCGACGTTTCGGTGGCGATGCCGTACACGATCATGGTGATCGACGGCGGAATCAAGATGCCCAACGTGCCGCCTGCGGCGATGGATCCGGTCGCCAAGCCGTCGGGATAACCGCGCTTTTGCATTTCCGGAATGCCCATCTTGCCGATCGCCGCGCAGGTCGCGGGGGACGATCCGCTCAGCGCGGCAAAGACCGAACACGCGCCGATGTTGGAAATGATCAATCCACCCGGCACGCGGGACAACCAACGGTCCAAGGCTTCGTACAAATCCTTGCCCGCCGGTGACGAGGCCACCGCCGCGCCCATGACGATGAACATCGGAATGGAGACCAAGGCGAATTCGTTCAACCCGGCGAAGAACGTGTCGGCGATGCCGTCAAGCGCACCCCAGCCTTCGAACGCCACCAAAAAGCCCATGGCAACGATGCCCAGACCAAAGGCCACGGGAATACCGGTGGCGAGCACGACGATGGTCACCACCGCAACCAATAGGCCGATCATCAACGGATCCATGATCATTCCCCTTCGAATTTAGAATGCTGTGCGGCGGCGAACGGCATCTGTTGGCCGCTTACAAGCGCGATGATATCGGCGACGTATTGCAACGCCAGCAAACCACAGCCCAGCGGAAGGGCGAGGTAAGGAATCCACAGCGGCAGTTCCCATACCGTTTCGGTTTTCCAGTTGCCCTTCAACGCATCGTAAAACAGCTCATACCCGGTCCACGCCAGCACGCCCGCAAATGCCAACCCGCCCACACACGCCACCAACGCCAACACCACCCGCGCGCGGTGCGGCAAATAATGGGGCAGCAGATCGACGTTCACGTGGCCCTTGAGCAACAACACATAAGGGCTACCGATCAACGTCGCGCCGACCAAGGCGAAGGTCACATAGTCCGTCTGCCACACGGTCGAGGCATTGAGGAAATAGCGCCACACCACCATCTGGCACACCACCAAGATGGCGGATGCCACCAGCATCGACGCAAACACGCCGCAAACCTGCGACACGAAACAAATTGATTTTGTGAAAGCTTTCACGGGTCGTGCTCCCGACAAGAAAAAACTGCCGACACGTGCGCCCAGCGGATGCAGGTGTCGGCAGCCATTAAATCACCGCTGATTACTCGACGGCGAGGGCTTTATCCAACAACGCCTTGCCACCCGGCACGTTCTTGGCGAACTGGGCGTAAGATGTTTCGTTGGCGATCTTGCGCCATGCATTGGCTTGATCGGCGGTCATCGCGACCACTTTCACACCGGCTTTGGAGAACGTGTCGACCATTTTTTGATCGATATCCGCTGCGGCCTTGGCGAAGAAGTCTTCGGCTTTTTGACCGGCGGCCATGAATGCAGCCTGTTGTGCTTTGTCCAGCTTGTTGAAGCTTTTCTTCGACATCAAGATCGGCTCGTACATAAACCACAGGGCGTGTGCGCCCGGTTCGGTCAGGCATTTGACCTGTTCATAGATACGATAAGACACGAAGCTGCCGGAGCTGGTGTTCGCCGCATCCAAAACGCCGGTCTGCATGGCGGTGTAGATTTCAGAGCTGGGCATGGAGGCAATCGACGCGCCCGCACCGACCAGCATCTGTTCAAACGCCTTGCCCGCCGCGCGGGTCACTTGGCCCTTCATGGTGTCGGGGCCGAGGATGCATTCGTTCTTAGACGCAAAGCCGCCCGCCAACCACGTATCAGCCAGCACCACGACGCCAGCATCGTCGATGATTTTCTTGATGTCAGCCATGAACGCAGAATCGTTCAGGCGCGCAGCGTGATCGTGGTTTTTCACCAGACCGGGCATCAAGGTCGCGTCAAATTCCGGGTGACGGCTGGATGCGTAAGACAGCGGGAACGCGGTGATGTCCAACTGACCCTTGGTCAGCGGCGCCCACTGTTCTTTGGGCTTGTACAGCGATTTGGACGGATAGATTTTGACGTCCACGCCGACGTTGGCCTTGGCGACTTCGTCAGCGATGATCTGCACCATTTCATGGCGCACATCGGACGTATTCCATTGGTGCGAAGCTTTGAGCGTTTCCGCACCGGCGGAACCGGCTGTGGCGACAAAGGCGAAGGCAGCCGCCCCGGCCAAGATGTTCTTATTAAAAGTCATTTGAGAGTGCTCCCCTGGCGCGCCGTTTTAGCGCAAATACCCTGTTGGATTCTTTTGTTTGCAGACAATTTCACCCTCATGTTTTCGCCCCTGAAATGCCGCAAAAGCGGGACAAATCGGGGACGAAAACGAGGAGGAGGTCTGCATATTCACGTGAGAGCCTAGAACCCGATTGAATGCGTGTCAAAACAAATTGTATACAATTTGCTATTTCGCGGATGCGATAATGCTTGTAGTGTATTGCACGCAATCGACTACAATTGACCCCGACCGGTCTCAATCATCATCACAACGACCGGTTCTGTGGGGGGAGTAACAATGCCGAACAAACGTGCCAGCACGCTCAAAGAAACTCTGGAACAAGAGATCGTCACCGGTCAGCTTGCGCCCGGCACGCGCTTGGAAGAAATGGGCTTGGCGGATCGGTTCGGCGTATCGCGCACGCCGGTGCGCGAAGCCTTAAACCAATTGGCGTCCATCGGCTTGGTCGAAATCCGCCCGCGCCGTGGCGCGGTGGTCGCGTCGTTTGGCCTCAAGCAAATGATGGAGATGTTCGAGGTCATGGCGGAATTGGAAGGCATGTGCGGACAACTGGCCGCCCGGCGCATGAGCGGCGAAGATCGCGAAAAACTCAATGACTGTCACGAGCAAGCACGCAGCTTTGCCGAAACCGAAGATCACGACGGCTATTACGACGCCAACGTCTGCTTTCACGAATGCATCTACCAGGGCAGCCGCAACACTTTTTTGGCCGACCAGACCCGTCAACTGCGCAACCGCCTCGCCCCTTATCGCCGTTTGCAATTGCGCCAACGCCAACGCTTGACGGAATCGTTTCGCGAACACGGTGAAATCCTCGACGCAATTGTCGCCGGAAATGAAATTCGCGCCAAAAAACTGCTGAGCGAACACGTCACGGTGCAAAGCGGATCGTTCACCGACTTCATCGCCACCCTGCCCACCGATCTTGTCGCCTCGAGCGCTTAGAAACTCATAGAATTGAAGATCTCCCCTACATGACAAACGCCAATCTGTACGCCCTTTTTCAACAGCATTTTCCAAACGATCTTGATGCTCCCGCACTGGTCAGCCCGGACGGCGCGACAATCACCTATGGCGGCTTGGATGCGATGTCGGCACGCCTTGCGGGGGTGCTCAAAAGCTTAGGCGTCACCAAAGGCGACCGCGTCGCGGTGCAGGTGGACAAATCCCCCGCCGCCGTGGCGCTGTATCTGGCGTGCCTGCGCGTGGGCGCGGTCTACTTGCCGCTCAATACCGCCTATACCCCTTCGGAAGTCGCATATTTCCTAAGCGATGCAGAACCGACACTATTGGTCTGTCGTCCGCAATCGGAACATGCCTTGAAGGGCGTGATCGCTGATGGCAATACTTTGCATGTGCGCACGTTGGACGGACACGGCGAAGGCTCATTGAACGCACAAACCGCTGAACCGCTCACCACCATCGCCGAAGTCGATGCCACCGACTTGGCGGCGATTTTGTATACCTCCGGCACCACCGGACGGTCCAAGGGCGCGATGCTGACCCATGACAACTTGGCGTCAAACGCAATTGCCCTGCACGACATGTGGGGTTGGCGCGAAGGCGATGTGCTGATCCACGCCTTGCCGATTTTTCATGTACACGGCCTGTTCGTGGCGCTCCACTGCGCGCTGCTCAACGGATCGAAAATGTGGTTCCTGCCCAAGTTCGACGCCAACCAAGTGATCGAGCTTTTGCCCCAGTCCACTGTGCTGATGGGCGTGCCGACGTTTTACACCCGCTTGGTCGATCATCGTGGCCTCACCCGTAACGCCTGCGCCAACATGCGTTTGTTCGTTTCCGGGTCGGCACCGCTGTTGGCGGAAACCTTTAGCGCGTTCGAAGACAAAACCGGGCACCGCATTTTGGAACGCTACGGCATGACCGAAACCGGGATGATTACATCCAACCCGTTGGATGGCGAGCGCCTGCCCGCCACGGTCGGCTATCCGCTGCCCGGCGTCGATGTGCGCATCGCCGATGAGGACGGCAACGTGTTGGGCGCGGATGAAATCGGCGTACTGGAAGTCACCGGCCCCAACGTCTTTAAAGGCTATTGGCGCATGGCGGAAAAAACCGCGTCGGAATTTCGCGGTGATTGGTTCATCACCGGCGACGTGGCAAAGATGAGCAATGATGGGCGCGTGTCCATCGTCGGGCGCGCCAAGGACATGATCATTTCCGGCGGCTACAACGTCTATCCCAAAGAAATCGAAACGGTGATCGACGATCTGGACGGCGTCAAAGAAAGCGCCGTGATCGGCGCACCGCATCCGGATTTCGGTGAAGCGGTGGTCGCAGTGATCGTTTGTGAAGACGGCACAACACGCAGCGAAGCCGATGTGCAAGGTGCGATCAAAGACGACTTGGCGCGTTTCAAGCACCCTAAGCGGGTGTTCATCGTTGATGAATTACCGCGCAATACCATGGGCAAAGTGCAAAAGAACGTCCTACGCGACAGCTACAGTACTATCTTTAACTAACAAATGCGCGGCAACTGTTCGCCCGCCAGCCAGTCGACCATGCGGGTGCCGCCGAGCTGCGTTTTCATGCGCACGAAGCAGCGGGCATCTTGCAGAACTTCACCGACGATGGCGGCGTCTTTTCCTTTGGGATGCGTCTGCATCGCTGCCAATAAAGCGTCGGCTTTGTCGGCGGGGCAGATGGCGATCAGCTTGCCTTCGTTGGCGACGTAGAGCGGGTCGAGACCCAGCAGTTCACAGGCACTTTTGACTTCCGGGCGCACCGGGATGGCGTCCTCACTGAGTTCGATGCCGACGCCCGATTGGTGGGCGATTTCGTTGAGCGTCGCGGCCAAGCCGCCCCGGGTCGGGTCGCGCAGCACATGGATGTCGGGCACCGCGTCGAGCATATCGCTGACCAAATCGCCGAGATCTTGGCTGTCGGATTCGATTGCGGTGGTGAAGCTCAAGTTTTCGCGCTTGCTCATCACCGCCACGCCGTGATCGCCGAGCGTGCCGTTGACCAAAATCTTGTCGCCCGGTTGCGCCAAGTCGCCGCACACATCGACGCCGTCGCGCACCACGCCGACCCCGGCGGTGTTGATGAACACACCGTCGCCATGACCGCGCTCGACCACTTTGGTGTCGCCGGTGACGATGCTGACGCCCGCGTCTTTCGCCGCCGCCGCCATCGACTTGACGATTTCAGCCAAGTCGGAAAGCGGGAAGCCTTCTTCGATGATGAAGCCTGCGGTCAGGTAATAGGGCTTCGCCCCCGCCATGGACAGATCGTTGACGGTGCCGTGCACGGCCAACGATCCAATGTCGCCGCCGGGAAAAAACAGCGGCGAGATCACAAAGCTGTCGGTGCTCATCACCACCCGCCCGGGCGGCAGGTTGAACATCGCCGCATCGTGTTCACGATTCAGCAGCTCATTATCAAATTCACCGACAAACAAGTCTTCGATCAATTGCGCCATCGCCCGTCCACCGGCACCGTGGCTCATATCCACACGCCCATTTTTGAGATCGAGCGGACGCGAACCCGGCTTGTTGCCCCGTGGTTTTTGAGGAGGTCTATCGGGGGCGTTCATGCGCTGTCCTCCAGCTCAAGTTCGGTGCGAAAGCGCCCGTAGGTCCAGTGCGCGGCGCACGCGCCTTCGGATGAGACCATGCACGCGCCCATGGGATTGTCGGGCGTGCACGAGGTGCCGAACAATGAGCAATCCACCGGGTTCTTTTCACCGCGCAAGATCGGTCCACATTCGCACAGCTTGTTTTCTTTGGGGTCGGGCACATCGACGTTGAAGCGCAGCTCGGCATCGAAGGCGGCGAACGCGGTGCGGATTTTCAGCGCGCTCAACGGCACCGCACCAAGCCCGCGCCACGAGAACTCATCGCGCACCTCAAACACTTCGTCGACCAGTTTTTGCGCTTTGACGTTACCGTCAGGCGTCACCGCGCGGGCATATTCGTTTTCCACATCGGCGCGACCGTCATTGGTTTGGCGGATCAATTGTAAAATCGACTGCATCACGTCCAAGGGCTCAAACCCGGCGATCACCACCGGCTTTTGATAATCGCGGGTGAACTCTTCATACGGCTCTGTCCCGATCACCGCGCTGACGTGGGCGGGGCCGACGAATCCGTCGAGCACCACGTGATTCCGTTCCTGGGGGGGCGCACCTTCCGGTGTATGCGCGCCTAAAATCGCGCGCATCGCGGCGGGGGTCAGCACGTGATTGCAATACACAGAAAAGTTGTTCAGCCCCAGTTTTTGCGCCTGCTTGATGGCGACGGCGGTGGGCGGGGTGGTGGTTTCAAACCCGATGGCGAAAAACACCACTTCGCGATCGGGATTGTCCTGGGCAATGTTCAGCGCGTCGATGGTCGAATAGACCATGCGCACGTCCGCGCCCTTTGAGCGCGCCTTGATCAGGCTTTCATACTTGGTGCCCGGCACCCGCATCAGATCGGCATAGGTGCACAAGATCACGTCGTGCTGGGTCGCCAGCGCCACCGCTTCATCGACGCGACCCACCGGCAACACGCACACCGGACAGCCGGGGCCGTGGATCATGTGCACGTTTTTGGGCAGCAGGTCTTCAACCCCGTAGCGCGCCAGCGCGTGGGTGTGACCGCCACAAAATTCCATGAATTTGTAAATCCGATCCGGTGCGGCTTCGGCCTTTATAGCGGCGGCGAGGCCCTTTGCCAGTTCGGCGTCGCGAAACTCTTCGACGTATTTCATGCTGGCGCCCCGTCGTTTACGGCGGCACCCATTTCGGCGAACAGCTTGAGGGTCTTTTGCGCTTCCTCGGGGTCCAGCTTGGCCAGTGCGTAACCGACGTGCAAGATGACATAATCGCCCAGCTCGACACCATCGACAAGATCGAGGGAAACCTCCTTGATCACCCCTTCCAACTCAACATCGGCCATGCCGTCATCGCCAAGGGCGAGCACTTTTGCCGGGATTGCGTGACACATCTGTCGGTTCCTTTTTTTAAGCGGTCTTTTTGGGGGCGGTCATAGAGACGCGGCGGTTTTCAATCCAATTGTACCAGTCCTGCAGACCTTCGCCGTTGAGCGCCGACAGCTGCACCACCTCGATATCGGGATTGATGCGCCGCGCGTATGCGATGCAGGTGTCGACATCGAACGGTACGTACGGCAGCAAGTCGGATTTGTTGAGGATCATCAGATCGGATGCCTTGAACATATCGGGATACTTGAGCGGCTTGTCTTCGCCTTCGGTCACCGACAAGATCACCACCTTGGCCGCTTCGCCAAGATCGAACGCCGCGGGACACACCAAATTACCGACGTTTTCGATGAACAAAACGCCGCCGTTTTTCAAACCAACATTTTTATCGGTCAAGCTGTCGACCGCGCGCCCGACCATGTGCGCGTCGAGATGACAGCCCTTGCCGGTGTTGACCTGGATCGCGGGCACGCCCGCGTCGCGGATGCGGTCCGCGTCCAGCGCGGTCTGCTGATCGCCTTCGACCACCGCCACCGCCATGGTTTTGAGCAAATCGGCGGCGGAGCGCGCCAGCAACGTGGTTTTGCCCGAACCCGGCGACGACACCAGGTTCAACGCCAGCACACCCAGGTCGGCAAAGCGTTCGCGGTTGTGCAGCGCCAAATGATCGTTTTTGCCCAAGATATCTTGTTCGATCTGCACGATGCGCGCCTGGCTCATGCCTGGCACATGCGCACCGCCGATGCCTTTGCCGTAATGCAAATCGCCGTCGCCATCGACGTGCTCATGCGCATGGTCGTGATGATGGTGCCCATGATGAGAATGGTCATGTGAATGATCGTGAGCATCCTTCTGCCCCTCAACAGTCACATCGTCCTTGCCGCATCCGCAAACCGTACACATGGCTGATCTCCCGAAATCGTACAGCTCATTATGCACCTAAACATGCATCCTTTGGCAACATCTCGCTTACGCTCATTGAAGTGGTCCCGGAAATCCGGACAGGTTGCTAAGGTGTATCCCGAACCTGAGAAAGGGATACGACATGGCGAAACGCAGGAACTTTACGGATCAATTTAAAGCGAAGGTGACGATTGGGCCAGTTTGATACGCGGCCAAGACGAAGAGATTGACCTCAAGAAATTACATGCACACAAAAATACAGGCAGACCACTGGGGAGTGATGTTTTTGTCGAGAACTTGGAGCAGCAGCTTGGCCGAACTCTAAAACCAGCCAAACGGGGACGGAAAGCAAAAACAAATTAGTATTGTGTCCCCTTTTTTCCCCTTTTTTGCCGTGTCCCCTTTTTTGTGCCCTTTTTTGTGTCCCCTGCCCCTTTTTTTCCCCTTTTCCCCTCTTTTTTCCCCTTTTTTTTCTTGGACGATAACCAAAAATATTGTTTGAATACATGGTTCTATATATTTGAAACCGACATACTTGATAAAGGAACATAGCATGTCATTCATTCGAATTTTAGCACCAACGGTTTTTGCATGCACCATAGCTTCTCATGCTTTTGGCGCTGAGCCACCGGTTGAAATCGCACAAGCATTTGGCGGCGACCCCATGGCTCTGATGGAGGACGAAGCACAAGAGGCAGCCACGAACGCCTGTAAAGGCAAGCCGCTTGGCGCAGCGTGTTCTTATATTTCGCCATTTAATAATGAGCAGGCCAAAGGCAAATGTGTTCAACCGCCACCGAAAGAAGAGGGATACTCTGGAATGGCTGCCCAGCCCCACATGTGCCATCCAGAATAGGAGGCAATCCGTCCGTGTCTCATTTGAATGGTCGTGAGTTTGCATATTAACGGTGAACCCGTCACAAAGAAGCCGCCCCTTTCTGGGGGCGGCTTTAAACGTAATGCCGCTCATGGCTATTAGGAGACGTTTTTATTGCTCAGGTCATTTGATGACTACTTTGGAATAACAAGCGGACGTGATCAGCCCCCACCGAGTGGTCCAGTTTGATTGTTAGTTCATGGTTGGCCTTTCGTCCATTGGGATGATGGTTTCTGGTGCCGTTGGACGGCACCCCAACGAGCTATCTGGTCGTTTGGTGTTGTCGTGTTTGCGCCACCTTTCGATGATGATCTGCGCTTCCTTGAGAGAATAGAAGAGCTCTCCATTAAGCAACTCATCGCGAAAGCGGGCATTGAAGCTTTCACAGTATCCGTTCTCCCAT